>AUXO011423835.1_pt1 | contig 50149 bp, 41 predicted proteins | sample 768731 | NCBI WGS metagenome assembly AUXO01 (sample SAMN02715735, study PRJNA202380) | gut metagenome | biome: sheep rumen | host: Ovis aries | place: New Zealand: Palmerston North | reverse complement strand
GGTTGCATCTGATATGACTTAGCACCCTCAATACCATTCACAAAAGCGTATTGATTTGTCTGAGGTTGCTGTGGATATTGATTAAAGTTATATCCGTTGTAATTGTTGTAACCGTAAGGATTGTAATTTGGCATACGAAGCCCTCCTTTGTCTTTCTGTCTTAAGTATAAATAAAAATATAAAGGAGGTGAGGTGGACAAACTGTGGACAAAATAAAAAACCAGAATTAATTCTGGTTCTTAAATATTTTATTTCTACTTCTGTTGATAGATTTCTTAATAGTTTCTACATCAACAGATTCTATTATAGCAATTTCTTCATAGGTTTTATTTTCAATATATTTCATAACCATTCTGTTTTTAGCATTCTCTGTTAGATTCGCACGAATACAGAGTCTCATTAGAGTCTCTTTATCTTTTAAACAATCTTTCTTTATGAAGAATGATTCTAAAGAGAACTCTAATATACAACTGCTTAAAGTTATTAAAAATATGATTACTAAATTACTGTATATTGAAATGGTTAAATTACTACACATTATTAGATAGATTACTTCAACGGTGATAGTTATTATTTTACAATATTTAACTGCTTTACTAGGATTGTCAACTACAGAATCTGCGTGAAATCTGAACTTAAAACAGTTTTGAATGAAATCATAAAATAATATAAATATCAGCATCTGATAAAATCTATCTAAAAAGAAAGCTATAGTAAGAAGGACTATGTTGTACAAGATGTAAATAACATAGTCCTTAATATAATGTTTTAACATTTTACTTACTTGCTTCTAACTTAGTAATTTTAGAATCAATATCTTTTACTAACTTCATATCAGGATGTGCTTTAGCTAACTCAGATTCTCTGATAGCTTTTAATTTAGTTACATCCTTTACGAAAAACCAAATTCCGATTAATCCCATAATGCTCACTCCTATCCATAGTATTGTTAAAAATATATAATAATCCAGCTGTAGTATAATTTGAATAATTGTACTAGCTGATGTAAGAGGATTTGGTAAACCTCTTACTAACAATATATTACATTGCCATAGCATTATCAATATTTGTAAAACAAATGTCCACAAAATGTCTTTAATGATGGAGTCTTCAGGATGATATTTATGAAAATAAATAATCGGAATGGGAATGACTATTAGAAATTCTCCAATAAAACCTAAGTAATTGTTATACATTTTGACAATAAATGTCAAAGCTATTAGAAGATTGATTAACAGTATTTCTAGAATGTGGTCATATTTAACTTTCCTGCAAGCTGTTAAGTAAACAAGATTAATATTAAACACATAGAATATAGAAAGTATTAAATATTTCAGCCAACTATTATCTATATAATCAGAAATATTTAATAGGATTTTATTTTCTACCACTATAGGATACCAAATTCCAAAGCAAAACTTCATAATTAGCAATATTATTAAACATAACCAAAGTATAATCCAAAGTCTTATAATAAGTTTTGGTACATCTAATATTTTGTTTATGAATTTTATTATTTTATTCATAATTGTTTGCCCTTCCTGTTATCTATGCATTGTTAATTGTGAAGTTGCGCTTTGTACTGTTGTAGAACTTGTTGCTGTACTTGGTGATGATGTACTTGTATTAGAGATTGTTATAGAAACATTATCTATGGCAGTTGCTATTATTTCTGTAGCAACATCTCCTGTGGATAATGGTTCGTTTATTGTTTGAGTTCTTTGAATACCACTTGATGTACAAGAATAATACTTCGTTGTAGTGGTAGTAGTTCTTGTGGCAGATGCTATAAAATAAACATATACAGTTGTATTTGCAGAAGAGGTTAAACCAACCCACGATGTACTAGAGTTTGCAGAAATAGTAGATTTTTTAGAATAGGACCCACTACTTCCCAATCTATAATAAGCATCTACCGCAAATGAATTTTTATTTTGAACCTTTACTCCATAAGAACCTGTGTATAAATTAGTTAAAGTTGGTGCAGTCACACTGCTCGGACTTACTGTTACTGTGCCTGATTTGTTTTCACTAATATATTTAATACTTAATGTATCATTATAATGTATTGTTGCACCACTGGAAATAGCTCCTGTCGAAGTCGTTGGCTCACTTGTTGCTGTTTTATGATACGTCCCTGTAACTCCACTTGCACTAGCAGTGAATGTTAATGGTTTACACCATACAATTTGATTATTATATTTTAGCATTTTTACATCATTGTCAGCATAACTTTTTGGCTGTCCTTCGTTAAGCATTAAACCATAAAAATCAGCTTCAAAATTAATAACCCAAGTAATAGAGGATATAGTCTTGCCAGCTGCACTGGTATATGAATATGTACCATAATTAAGTCCTTGATTTGAAGTAAATCTTTCGCTAGTGCCATCCGAATAATTCCATTGCATATTATAAGCCCAATATTTAGCACCGCTTATACTTGTTAAAGTAAAAGAATATTGAGTATTTGCTTTAAAGGATGAATAAGGCAATGTAATTGTAGAAACTCCGCCACCCCAATTAAGTTTAAAAGAGCCATCGCCTAAATCGGTAAATGTATAGCTTGAAATATTTTTATAATTTATCAAGTTGGAACTGCTATTATCAGGACCATATTGGTCATATTCTGTAGACGCATCATAAGTACCAGGTCTTACCATAGATTTTATCCAAATATTATTAAACACTATACCGCTAGTTTGCCACCAGAAAACAATATTAAATGTTTGCTGTTCGGTTAATGTAAACGTACGATATTTGTTTGTATTACAAGGGTACAAATTATCATAAGATGAATTTCTTAAACCTAAGCCTATTTTATTTAATAATTGCGGGTCAGTAGTTTGAACAAAGTTAGTCCAAAAGTATAAGGTGTATGTTCCTGCGGGCAAAATGATTGTACCAATCTCTGTTTGCTGCCAACTACCAGCAGTAGAGGTACCATTAAGGTACCCCACTCCATCTTTTATATAACAAGTAACACCATTTATTGTTCTTTGAGACCAATCTTTAATTGGCTGTAAATTTTTACCACTATATTTTATTGTATTAACAGTACTCCCATTAAATTTTAAAGCCATAATTTCTCCTACTTAGTTGTTATTGTTAATGTACCATTGCTAAAGGTATATGTTACTTGTGTACCTGCAGCTGACTTTGTTAGATATTTATTATCAGACTCGTTTTTTGTGTAATGCTTACCTTTAACAACTGTGTTTTCAAATTTTTGAAGAATTGATTTAATATCTGTATAATTTGCCATAAATAATCACTCCTAAACTGCATTTAAAATTGCGGTAAAATCATCATCGGATATAGACAACACAGCCCTTTTTAAATCGTCAGCAGTAGCAACAGTTGTAAATGCTTGTGTATTAACGTTACCGAAATCTGCTACTGTTTGGTATCTTAAACCGTTGGCAGAACTAAAGTCCATATAGCATATAGCGTCTGACCTTTGTGCGTAAGTAGTACCAGCAGCTTCAGTAGTTAAATATGTAGATGATGCATCTGTTTTTGAAAGGTATGTAGAGGATGCATCTGTCTTTGAAAGATATGTAGATGAAGCACCAGTTTTTGAAAGGTATGTAGAGTTGGCTGCAGTTTTCGAAAGATATGTAGTTGCAGCATCAGTTTGCGATAAATAAGTATCTGCAGCGTCAGTTTTTGATAGATAAGTATCTGCAGCATCATCAGTTGTTAAATACGTACTTGTATCTAACGCCCAAGTATTAGCAGCAGTTTTCTTTAATAAACCACTTGTTCCTGTTAATGCAGCAATCGCAGTTAAATCAGCGTCCTTTGGTTGACAATTGGTTGTAATGTATGTATAAACAGTTCCACCTGTTACTACATTACCAACATTATTTGCAACACTTCCACCTGATACCTTTATAGTTGGTGCACCAACTGTTCCACTTAATGCAACACCTGCTGAAGATGAACCTATAGTTTTTCCTTGTAAAGAATATACCATTTTTGGGGTTGCTAAACCTGCATTTGAGTCAGATGCTGTCTCTGTAGCACCTAAAAATGTACGCCAATCTGCTGCTTCTCCTAAATAGTGTTTTTCATCAGTAGCAATATTCTCGTTTGCATAAATATAATATAGCCCTCCGTTTGTATCATCAAAATGAATATATGATACTGTTTCTGCCTTTATAGAATAGTCGGTTAAGTTTACGTCAGTATTACCGATTTTTTCCCAAACATACGTGCTTGTGCCTGTTTCTAATGACATATATTCATCATAATTATCATTTGTGCCGTTATAACTAGGAACATAATAAATAGTATGTCTGTCAGCAGCACTTGCTTCTAATGCACCCGTAATAGTTGTACTACCGCTGGTCCATTTAACATTCTTTGGAGTGTTTGATGCAGAAGATGCTTTTACAATATTAAATTGATTTACTCCTGCAATAGCTGTATTAATTGCAGTTTGAATAGCATTACCTGTTTCTGTCTTAGTATAAACTTCAGTCTTTTTATAATGTCTTTTTTGAACAACTTGTAATTCAAATTGTTTCAAAATATCTTTGATATTTGTATAATTAGCCATTTTATTTTTCCTCCTAAACTAATCCTAAAATTTCTGAAAATGTGCTATCATTTATTGCATCACCGTTTGCCTGTGTTAGGGTAACTTCGTGAGGGTTATTTTTATTATTTATATGTTCTTCTAATAGAGCTTTTAAATCAAGCATTTCTGTTACAAGCATTGACTTGATAATTACCCAATCTTCTCTATTGTTTGAATCAGGACTATCTTTCAATGCTATAAATATAGTATCTTTTGAAATTCCCATAATTGATTCTCCATTGTTATAGCTAAAAGTCATAACATCGTTCGAGATATAGAAGTCTCCTTTAAGAACATTACTATTTAATTCACTTTGTTTACTAATATAACCTTTGAAAACTCCTGTTAATGACAATAAAGAGTTCTCATTTTCTTCTTGCATTTGAGTAAGAAGTGCTTTCCCAACTCTTACCAGAGTGTTGTATGTAACTATCTTAGCCACATTAATCACCCCCTGTTATTTCTCCAATAATATTCTCATCATCCTCCGAATCTGTAAAGTCTAATAAGCTTTTTATTTCTGTAGTATCTGCTTTAACATCATCAACTTTTGTCTCTAGCCCTCCTACGGATAACACAATATCATCAATAGTGTTATGTTCTGAAGCAGATAGTTGAGCTATTCTGATAATGAATTGAGGCAGAGATTTCATAGAGATAGGTTCAGAAATGTACAAGCACTTCCTTACTGTAGCTGCGATTTTTTTAATAGTTCTTATATCGACTCTACCAAACTCATTAGCAGATGTTGTGTTATCAATGTTCTCCCACTCCTGTTTCAATTCCTGTAATTCTGTAGCGGTCATTAATACTCCACCTCGCTTACATCTGCATATACATCAGCTATAATAGACCTAACTTTATTTTCGAAAGCTGGGGAGTTTAAGAAATTATTAAGGGCTGATGTAATAGCTGTATTAATACTTTGATTTGTAGGAAGTTCTTCAAAACTCAAAACCAGATGCCATACATTTGCATAGTAGAAAGTAACAGTAATATTTTTATTATATCCTACAGCATTATAATGATATTTAAAATTGTTAGATACCAGTTCTTTATTTGTTCGTATAAGAATACTTTCAGTTACTGGAATATTCTCAGATATTTGATTACTAAAGTTTTGCCAATCAATTTTAAGGTCTCTACTAAATTGTATAATAGCATCGGATAAATCCTCACTTAGAGTAGCTGTATAGTCTCCTTGTGCATAAGATGTTATATTTTTTAAATCTGAAGTAGTAAGGTTAAGAGGCTTATCACTTTTTTTATAAACCTGCTGTTGCAATAGATATCCTTGGCTTGCCGCTAATGGGAGATTATCATCATTGGTTATTAAATCTTTTACTAAAGAAGTGAAAGGCATTTTCTCATCTAATAAATCTAACAGCGTTTGATTATCATTAACGCTATCTAGGAAAGCAAAGATATCTTGCATCCTGTTTATTGTAGTGTCAACATCTTCTGTAGCTGTATCTAAGAAAGCATACAGCTCATCTACTTGACGCTTCAATTCTTTACCTTGTGCAGCAGATAAAGGCTTTGTAGTGGAAGAATCCGTTAAGCTATTAACCACATCACCATATTTTACATTACTTGAGTTAGCATTGTTTACATAATCTTTTGTTGCATACGTTTCATCTATTGGATTTCCATCAGCGTCGGATACTGCCTTTTTTGCTGTGTCTACAGTATTATCCTCTAGCAAATTACTTAAGGCTTCTGCCAAAGAATCTTCTGCAGCTATAATAGCAGAGTGTGCGATATAGACCCCTTGTTCTAGTTTATTCAGATTGTCAGCATTTATTTCTGTTTCTTCATCTACCCAGGTTGTTTTAACATAAGGGTTGGTTCTACTCATTATCATTTACCTCCTGTCCAAACACTTTTCCATAATTAAATGGATATAATGTATTATGTACTTTTAATTTTTTAGAACAAACAATCGTTTTGTTTATTTTAGTAAGAACAATATTTTTTGTAGTAGTCTCTGAAGTGTAGGTAGCTTTTATTGTATAGTTATTTTCTTCTACATCTATCCTTGGATTAGAATCGTTCTGAATAAGGTATGTAGTTTCATCCACATCAGTGTTTTGACTAGCTACTATATTACCATTATTTATAATTTCATATACAACATTTTTAAAATTTGTTTCTGAAAGAAAAGTATCTATATGTAGAATACATCTATGATAAGTAACAAGTTCTTCTCGCAGTGTATTAGGATTTCTTACCGTCTTTGTATATTGATATCTATCATAATGAGCATATATAGGAGTTTCATAATTAATTTTTACATCAAAATTATTTGGGCTAACTATAAGTTGACTTGAGTCTTTGACGATGAGTCGCTTTATTTTTTTAATTCCATAAGCAGTTTTAACATAACCACACGCTTTCTTCGTGAAAGGTTTATACAAAACAGAGAACTGTTTTAAAACTTCTTTTTTTAAATTGGTAATACAGATATCAATAGCTACAGGCTCATTATATGTGTAGCCTAAAGAACTTTCTGCTTTTATATATTGAGATGATTCTGGCTCAATAGTTTCGATTACAGTTCCTGTGCTTATTGATTTTATAATAATGAAAGTTTTTAAATTAGAATTATTGTAATTAAAATCAATATCTATATCGTATTCATATTTAAACTCTATAAATATCCTGTTTTCCTTTTCAGACAAAACATTTACATAGACAGGTTTATTATATATAAATAAATCTTTAATTTTTGGTATAGATATTTGTTCGGATACTAAACTAAAAGTCTCACTTTGCCATAAAGGTTTATTATATACATCAGTTATATCTGTTAAGATTAAGTAGCCTTTTCGATACCATCTAGATTTTTGCATACTTGCAGTATTATTATTGGTAATATCTACTACCAATCTTACTTCTTTATAACCGTTTACACTAACGTTTAATAGATTTGAATCTACACTGTTTATACTATCTACCCAGTAGGTTGTATTATCTAATTGAAAAACTTCTTCTGTTTCTAAATCTATAAATAAAAACTTTAAGCCTACAGCTTTTTCCGTTTTATTGTTTGCAAAAAAGAGACAAGTCAGTGTTGCTGTAGAACCAACAACAGAGATGTCAGTTATTTTGCAATCTGTATTTGTCTCTTTAATCATTTTATTCCTCCTCTATTTGAATATAAATTGTACCATTAGGTTTAGAAGCTAGAACTTCTTCTGGTTCTGATGAGCCATAAATTATTTTCTCCTCTAAATTTTCAATTCTTTTAACACATTGAGATAACTCTTTAGCTGTTACAACCTTCTCTTCAGTTATAATGCTTGAACCTACAACTGGTACATTTAAGAATGTAGCTGAAGAAGCCTTAAGATTGGATACTTGTAAAGAATTATAAGAAGAAGAATTTGTTAATATAACTACATTTGTATTTCCTTTTGCAAATCTAAAGATACACATTCTGTAAGGAATAATATCTCCTTCTGTAGCTGCTCTTGTATTACCATCATTAGTTTCAGTAACTATTGTAAATCTGTGGGATACAAAGGATACTTCTCCATTATTAATGTTAGTTGGAACTTTAATTACAAGTGTGTTAGTTCCTACTATACTTGCTTGTGTTGGTACAAAGAATATTAAACAATCAGAAGGAAGTTTAGAAAACTTATAAATTAAATTAAAATCTCTTGCTGAATCATCCATTGTAGGAGTGTAAGAAGATTGCGTATATATCTTTGGTAAGTAAGGTAACATCTCTTCAAGTAAATTTTCTAAGTCAGACATTGTTCTTTCCTCCTATAGATTATTGTTCTGCAGAAGTTGCTTTAGCAGCTTCCTGGTTAATCCATTTTTCATATTCCATTAACACGCCTTTCCTGAATCTAGCATCGTGTAATGTTATTCTGTTAGCGTGTTTTTTAGCATACGTTGTAGAACTCCACATATTAAATAGTAGAGTAAAAATTTTAATTGTTAAAGTCATAAGACCTGCACTATTGAAAACAATAGCATCAAAAATAATACTAGATAATAAGAAAGTAAATCCGAAAGAGAAGAATAATTTAGGTACTCGATACTTAACTATTTGAGCATTCTCGTGTTTCTCTATGAATTCATTAGGTCCTGCGTCTTCATTATCTGTATAGTATTCAGATAATAGAGTGCCTATGGTTACACGGTCATACTTAACTGGGGTAGTATCAATTATGTCTTCAATTAGTTTATCATCTAATTGCTCTTCATACATCTTTCTCTTTCTGCAATATTTACTTTTTGCTTTCTGTTCTTCTGTGCCTTTATTCCAAATGTGCATCTCTTCTTCAGAGTATCTTAACTTCTTTATTTTAAATAACCAAAAGTTAAGCACAATATAATCTAGCTTACTTAGCTTTAATCCTATCTGATATTTATATTGAGCTATCTTTCTCTTTCTATTAAAGCTTGATAAGAACCTTAGCAAGATGGAAGGGATGTTTGTTTCACCTGAAGCGAAGTTATTTATATATTGGATACAGTCTAGATATTCTTTATTGTTTTCTTTAAACCAATCTAGATATAAATAAACAGAACCAAAGGTTACACAAATAATTGCTACATCTGTTATTAACTGATTCACATAGAAGTAACCATCTTTTAATAATTCCCAACCCATATTGGCTGTGAATAAAGAGATTCCTCCTACTATAAGGAAAGATATTAAGAACAAAAGAACTATTTGTAATCTTTCAATTATCTTCATAAATTATTTTCCTAACTCTTCTTTTATTATTTCACGAATATCCTCTAGCTGTTCTGCGTTAGTTTCTCTCATTTCCTGTTTTCTTAACTCTCTCTTGATTAAGAAGTCATACTTTCTTTCAATAGGGTATATGACTAAATAACCAACGAGCTGACAAACTATAGTAGCACTTACGCAGATAAGAAATTTTTGTAGCGTTTTTAATAATGAATCACAAGCCTCTTTGGAAAGAGCTAACCAGTTAGGTAATTTATTAGCTAATACAAAGCATAGTATTAATATAATGATGAGCCAAATATTTTTTCCTATGCCAAGGAGTATATATTTTAATGAACTATACTCCCAAGAATTTACCCAGTTTTTAATTTCATTTTTAAAACGTCTACATAACACATAAGCTACAAGGAAAAACATAATAGATATTTTTGTTACTACTCTTGTCTGCATAAATTGGTAGTTCACTCCCCAAATGATGCAGGGTGTAACTAATGTAATTAAGAAGAATAAAATTCTATAAACAAATCTTAAACGTCTCTCTTTTTTTACATTAGCTTTTGTATAGGTGGAAGCCACGGTTAGCACCTCCTTATACAGTTAATTTGTCAATAGCTGTCTGTGCTGTCTCGTTAGCTACATCTAAAATTTCTTCTAAGTTTTCTGTTTTGTTTTTCAATTCCTCTTTAACATCACTTAAATCTACGTTGACTCCGTTTTCAACAGCTGTTATTAAAGCGGTAACAGGTTCAGAAATTTTGATATTAGCATTCTGCTTTAATTTATTAGCCATTGTAACTAATTCTTTCTTAGTCTCGGAAGAGATTGTATTTGAACTTAGATAAGCTGTAACAACAATCTCAGCTAAATTAGAACAAGCATCTTTTAAAGCTTTGTTTTCTTCTCTCTCTTCTTTTAATTCTTGTTCAACAGAAGTAAGAGTTCTAGTAGAATTGATTAGTTTCTTTTTGGCAGACCATTCAGTAAAGGATTTAATAACAGCAAATACAGCTACAAGCATAGTTACTATCTGGTCAACAGTAATTCTACCACCGAATACTACATTTACAAATTCATTTAAACTATCCATAGTAATTACCTCCTATACTATTCCATCATTAAGATGTTTTTCTAACTGAAGTTTTACTCCGTTTATATCCTCTTGTAATTGTTTTAAAGCAGAACTATGAGACTTTAATGTTAAATTAACTGCCTGTAAAGCTTCTATCACTTCAGATATCACAGAGAAAATTGTTTTATTCTGATTATATTGTATCATAGAAGCGTCTAAAATAATAGAACTATTTACAGCTTTTACACCATTAACATCTTTTACTACATCAGCAAAAGGATACGTGGCAATGAAGTTACCATTATCATCTATTGCTTGAAGCATCATACCTGCTTTAATGTATTCTTTATTGTTGATTGGTAAAGAATCAATAATGTGGCCATCTACTAAATGATTAAGTTTTGATTCTAGAGTAGCAACTTTTAAATATAAATCTTTAATTTCTTCAGAGGAAGTTTTGTTAGAATTAAAAGTTAGTTTCTCTAAATCAAATTTTAATTGTACATAGTTAGAGGTCTTGTGATTCCCTGTATCAAAAATAATTAATTTAAATTTTGATGAAGGTAAGAACTGCTTTGATTGGTTAGCTAGGTTTAGTTTAGATTTGAAAACATTATTTTTATCATAAAAGAATGCCATAATAATAGATGTGCCATTCTCAAAAGAAAGCTCTCCAAAGATATCTACATCTTTAGTTAAATCAGTAATTAACGTAATAACAGTCTCTTTAGAAACTATAGGTTCTTCAGTATAAGTTAATACATTGTTTAAATATTTAAACATTTTAACTTCCTCCTATTATAATTTTTGGTAGCTAATAGTACAACTATCAAGATATCTGAATGTTGCATCCTCAAGTTCTATACTTACTCTTAAAAGGCCGTTATTAAAAACATAGGCTTTTGCTCTTATAAAAGAATTGTACCCGCATACACAGACTTCTTCTGTCTTTGAATTTAAGGTGATATCATAATTAAAGAAAGGTTGGATTATAACCTTGCTTCTCTTTTTAAAGACTAAATGTACTTTAATATAAGGTGAAGCCATTGGCTCGACACCAAGATTAGATACACCTATTGTAAAAGATTCTTTAAAGTTTCTAGAGAAAGTCCAGGTTTTTGTAAACAATTCAGCATCAGAAGTTGTATCATAGCTATTTACTTTTTGAACAATTTGTTTATATTCAGGTTCTGTTGTGCTATTTTCTTTACAACTAACTAATGTAGTTAGACTCATTAAAGCAATAGTAATAGCACCAATAGTTTTTAAAATCAGTTTCTTCATAGTCTTCCTCCTTATTAGATTTTTAAATAACTAGCAGTACAGCTATCAAGATAGTAGATGTCTGCATCCTCAAGTTCTATATCTACTTTTAAAATACTATTATTAAAAATATAAGCTTTTGCTGATACAGCAGGATTTGTTTCAGTTTTAACTTCTTCTGTTTCTGCATTTAATACAAACTTAAAAGTTTGAGAAAGAGAAATTGCAGTATTACTTCTTCGCTTTAGAATCAGTGTAGCTTTAACATAAGGTAAAAACATTGGGTCAGTAGCAAGATTAGCTACAGTTATTGTGAAAGATGTATTGTGATTGGAAGAGAAAGTAACTGTTTTTGTGTACCAACCAGCATCTGAACCTGTTTCTCCTTTATCACCTTTTTGTCCTTGAGGTCCCTTGATATTACAAATTAAAGTCCAAGTGGAATTAGTATATTTATAAACATCCCCGTTCAGTTTATTTAAGGCCATATCATTTTCTTCAGCTGTACCTGTAGGAGAGCCCTCGAACGTTAACCAAACATTGCCTCTATCACCTTGCACACCTTGAATACCCTGTGGACCTTGTGGACCTGTTGGACCTGTAAGACCCTGAGGGCCTCTAACTTGACCGCAATATTTCCAAGATGCACCATCTGATATATAAAGAGTACCAAGTATATTATTGTGGTTCTCATCTGTTTCAACAATGTAACCACTGCCTTTTGATACAGAAGAAGGTGTAGGTAAAGAAGCAACATTAACTGTAGTGCCAGTAATAGTGATGGATGTGCCATCTGCGCCTTTATCTCCTTTATCTCCTTTATCACCTTTAGCTCCTTTATCTCCTTTTACTTTTACACTGTTCCTAGGATTAGCAGGAACTTGCTCACTGAAAGATAGATAACCATCTTGTGTAAGTACAGGATAATAAGTTGTGCCTCTTGCTCGATACCAAACGTATGGTTTAGATTCAATAACCGCTGCATCATCATCATCATAATAAACTTTAATACCTATGTATGGTTTATTTGAACTAGCATCATTAACTCTATTTAAACCTTCAGAATTATCAGCAAAAGCGAAAGTTAATCTAGGTGTTCTTCCTGAAGCACCTGTTTGACCCTGAGCACCTTGAGGTCCACGAGCACCTATTGAGCCTGTTGTGCCTGTTGCACCAGTTGCTCCTTGTGGTCCTTGTGGTCCTTGTGGTCCTCTAGCTGGTTCCTTAGTGTGGTAAACAGTTTTAGTAACGCCATTGTTTGTTTCAACAATACCCCAGTAATAACCACTTGCTCCTGTAAATTTAGTTGGTTCATTTATATTACCAGCACCAGATTCATCTGTCCAACAATAAGATTCTCCATTAATTAAATAACCTATCGTTACAGATGAAATTGAAGTTATAGCAGGTGTTGAGTCTGAAACTTCATTTACAAAAGTACTCTTAGCTTGTAAATACATTTGAAGTAGTTCAGGTAAATCAGGACAAGCTTTTAACACAGAAGCATAAGTCTCTTCGAATGTATCTAGTCTAGCATTATAAGAGGATAATTCCCTCTGCGCATCTGTATTATTAAGTTCTGCTTTACGATGCTCTTCTTTTAAAGTGTTAAGTTCATCAATTAAATCATTGATAAACTCACTTGTTATGTCTTGTCCGTGTCTTAATTTTTTCATAATTTATTCTACCTCCTCAGGTCTTATAATATTAGTATAATAATCATAAGGATTACTATCAGGACTATCTATTGTTTCATAGTAATAAGTTATACTTGATAAAGAGAAGCGTCCTTTGTTTTCTGCGGTAATAGTTGTTTCAACTAATAAACAAGGGAATTTGTTTATAACAGTAAACATCTTAGTATCCTGAATTGTTGAATCTAAACGGATTCGTTCATTGGATACCTTATCGCCTTCTTTTAATATTCTTAAATCTCCGATGCTAAACAATTTATTTTTACTATTATATAGAATATGTCCTGCTTCGTTTCTTGCAATTAAATTAAAATCAATTTTTGAATGCTGGTTTCTATGATAATAAACTAGGATACCAGATAAGATTTTATATATCTTGGCGTAATTTAATTCCTCACCTTTTAATCTTATAGTACACGTTACTTCTTCACCTAAATCTTCATAGGTGTCTTCATTAAAGCTTAGAAGTAGATTGTTATAGAGTAGAAGACTTTTACCTTTAAAATAAATAATATGACTCACATTAAAGTATTTAGATTCATCTCTTAGCCAAGGCATATTATAAGATTTATCTTCTAGTTGATTTGCCATATTAAAGTACATCTTTACTCGGATAGCTGGCCTTTCTTGAACTAGATTATTATTGTTATCAATAGAAAATTTTTCTCTCCAAAGTAATGCGTAATAATCATTAGTTACTTCGGAGATACAGCTATTATCATCCCAAGGGATATCAACTTCTTGATTAACAGAAAGTAATCTTTTATTGCATTGGTTTACTTTAATAACATCATTGGATAAGTCGGAGGCATTTATGTAGTACAACTTCTTAAAGTATTTAAAAATTAAAATGTTGTCACACACCTGAATTGTATCAGGGTTATCAGATGAAACCGTGGAGTTTATTGTTCTCCTTTGATATGGAGAGTAGTAACCTGTCTTATCATCATAGTCATCACCATTTCCTGTAACTATGTGGATACTTCCTCCTACATTATCTGCATTAGCAAAACAAATAATGTTACCTTGGAAAGCTAAGACTTTAATTAAAGCCTCATTCTTTGTTGTTTTAAAAGATAAAGACCCTCTATCTGTAACATATCTAGGGTTATTTAAAATAGTTTTGTACCATTTACCTGTATTATAATTGTCTCCATAGTAAAGTAATTTATTACCATCGACTAGAATTTTAGTACAAGAATGTATAACTTTAAAAGTATCACTTATAGATGGGTCCTTCCAGATAACACTTGTAGCTTGGCCGAAATACTCTCCATCAATTTTATCTATCTTGTAATCTTGTACTGTAGAATAAACAGGATTATTATCTGCATCGTAAGATAAATAATCTAAGGTTTCACATTCGAGGTAGGGTTCCCATAATACTTGCTGTGTATCTTCTATTGTTGCAATAGTTACAAAAGCATTATTAGGATAAAGAGCTTGAGATGAGTTATGAGAGGTGATGCATTTATAAATTACATCCTTGTATTTCACAAGGTCTCCATCTTTAAAGCTATAACCATCTGTTAGTTCCCAGTCTTTAATTATGCTATTAGGTGTTTCAAAAGAGATTGCAAAAGTTACTCTATATAATGTAGTGTCAGCATCGTCTACCTCTATCTTGCTATAATCATCAGAGGAAGATATATTAAGACTGGCTTGATAATTAGGGTCTTGAATCCTGAAAGGAATGATTATGTACCATTTATCATTTACAAATTTTTCCCAGCGGAACCAGTAGTTTTTTATACTATCCCCGAGCTGTACATTAAATATAGGCTCTAACAAATATCTATTATATAAAAGCTTTTTAACCAATAACTGTGTAAGTCCTGTTGTTACTGTATCTGTTTGTGAAGCTATAGCTAGCTCTGGATAAGGACTAATATAATTGTAACCGATGTTAGTTATTTCACTGCTGTTACAAAGATAAGGCTTTAATACTGTAGCCGTTAATTTATTTTCTAAAACCTCTACTGTGACAATTCTTGTACCTGTCATAATATAAAGTTTGTTATTAAAAGTAGCAGCCTCTATCTTTCTATAATTTTGAAAGAACATTAAACTAAAGAAAGAATAATTTGTATTGAAAGAGGAAGCTTTTATAAATAAATTTTTATCATACAATGAATTTTTTCTATTATAATGAGATTGTGTACATCTATAATAAATGCCACTGTATTTAATTACAACACCTTCTACCCATTGAGTATAAATATTAGCTGACCAATTAATAGGTGTGTCATTTTCAGTAGGTGAATATACTTCCCAGTAATTAATGTCTTCTGGTGTTATTAAGGTTTTCTCAAAAGAACTGATACAAACATACTTGGTTTGGTATAAACTTTCTCTAACCTCAAAAAAATCACCTTTTTCAATCATACCAGAAGTAATACTTTCCCAGTAACTTCTTTTATTTAATTGAATCTCATTACCTGTTAATTCTTCACGAATGTAATCCATAATAAAACCATCGTGTTTATCAGGAATTATATCTGTCTTCTGATAAACTTCTAGTCCATCAAATACAGAAGTTTCATCATAAACTTTGTTTGTATAATTTTTAGTTTTATAGATATTTAATCTAGTTAATTTTAATGTAGTGTTCTCATTGAAAGGACTCTGATATAATTTACCATCAGCAGCTACAATAATATAAGTGATTTTATAAGTGAATAAAAATACACCTTGGATATTTCTTATATCTTCATCACAAGTAATTCTACAGATTTCTTTAGCACCTTTTCTTTTTACTAATGCTCCTGATAGATATGTCATATTAACACAGTCACGCATTTCATTATCAGAAAGATGTTCATTACTTGGGTCTGTATTTATTCCTCCAGTAAAATCGCTATAGGTTGCAGGTTCATTATAGGAGTATATAGGATAGTCTTTGTATTTTGTAGGCATACTTAATCCTCCTCCTCTAATTTTATTACTGCATCTTCCTCGTTAAATTCATCTTCATAAGATAGTTCGTGAATGATATCTTCAATATAATATTTATAATTGGAAAGAGCCAGATTGATTTTATCTGTATCCTTAAGAACTCTAGCTGTATAGAAATAAGCAGCGTAAAGTACTAAAGCATCTTCGAATTCTGGTCTTATATCTAAGGTTATATTCTTTAATTTATCAGAATCATTAGGGTCTAAAGGCATCTCTGGAGCATAAAGCTTTTGATAATAACCGAAAGATAATTCTAGTAAGTCTGTACCAAATCGACCATTCCATTCAATATAAATTTTATCATTAAGAATATAATAGATTGCTTCCCAGTCATCTACTTTACTTCTAAATCTATTGTTTTTAAAACTGCATTGAATACGAGGGTCTGTTAAAGGTACACGTTTTGCTACTGTGGCATTCTCTGATAAATATAATCTAAGATAATTTATCTTACGGATATCTTTTGGTAGGTCTAGACATACCCAGTTTAAATCTTGTTCAACATTTTCAAAATCACTTAGATGTAATTCTTTAAATAATTTATATCCACGGCTAGTTAAGTCTGCCATACAGTTGGAAATACAAGCTCTTAAAGAAACTAAATCTATGGTATCTAATCCTGTAGTACCTATAACTCTTAAGTATAAATCGTATAGTGTCATTGCTTTGTACCCATTACCCTTTCTATAATTTTGAACTGCTGATTCAATTCATTTATTCTTTTATTCTTTCGCCAATTCTCTCTCCAAGTTTCATTAGATAATCTCTCACTTAAAATATCATCTAAGTCTTTGGAGAAATCCTGCATTAAGCATTCTATAATTGTAGACTCATTTAAATTCTCTAATAAAATTGTGGTGTTATATGAATCACCAGAGAGAAAGTAAGCTTCCATTGTATGTATCTCGTAAGCCTGCTGCACATTATTAAAAACAACAAAAGCATTACCGTTTGTTCTTTTTAAAAATCTATCACAAATGTTATTAACATTACACTTTCTTAAGTGTGGATTTGTTCTAAGAATATCTATATAATTCATAATGCACCTCGTTTGTTTTTATTATAACAAAAAAGGACTGCTCTTTCAAGCAAGTCCTTCCTGTTAATTATTACTCAGCAGGGAATTTTACTCCGTCTGCTACACCAGTGATTTGAACTGAAGTAGCACCATCAGCAATACCCTTAGGTAAACCATTAGACTGATAGCTGAAGAATGTACCTGGCTCAGTAACCTTGCAGTGCTTTAGAACTGCGTGGCATCTCCAAGCATCAATATACATATCAGCATACTTGTTCATAATACCTTCATACATTTCTGTACCAGGTCTACGCTGTAATACACCGTTTACTTCACCAGAAGTAATCCAAGTGAAATCACGTCTTACTAATTCACCAATCTTAGTCTGGTCTAACATATATAAGTTGTTATCTCTAGCATACTTATCCTTGTATAATACATAGTTATCGAACTTTAATTCATAACTACCACCAAGCTGCATACCCTGGCCTACATTAGTTAAGTTATAATTCTTGAACTGATATAATGCCTTCTCAACCTGAGAGATAATTCTATGGTTAGCGCAACATAATGTAATGGAAGTTCCATCTGGAGATGTTAATGCTAAGTGGTCAGATAAGTCACGAAGAATTTCTTCATTGACATAATGACCATTTGGTTCATCACCGTGCATATCAACTGCAGTACAGTTTAATGAACGATAGATATTTCTATCTACACCGAAGATTTTATTGTTCTGAGTAACAACGATATCTTCAAGACCAGTATACTCCTTAGCGATTTTTCCTGCGTCATCTAACTGACGAGAGTAAACTGTAGCTACATCGTTTGCACCTAATGTAATGTTAATTGCCTCTGAAGGAGCAGCTGGAGTATCCCAAGTAATTACACCTGTTGCGTTTGCTGTACCTGTTACAATCTTTTCTACAATAAATAAAATCTTTTCACTGTGAATAAAAGTATTGTCCTTCTGCCAGATTCTACCAATTAGTCTCTTTTGAGCCTTAGCTGTTGTAGACCAACCGTTTGTTGTCTTAGCTTCTACCTGAATCATAGCACCCATACCTTCCATTAGAGAATGGGAGTTAACCATCTTAAAGGAAACTACACAAGGAGCCTTCTGATAATCAAACTGGTTATGATATTCACCACGGTTATCACGTAATCTATCAATAGTTGCGCCAGCAGTTGAAGTACTTAAATCTACTGCAGTAATATGATATGTGTCATTTGCAGAAACCTTATCTTTGATAACACCAATCTTACCAGTAGCTGAACCATAAATATAACGGTTATAAGTATGCTTCATACCTAATTCCATATTAGATAACTGGTCCTTTAATACATCAATTAATGAGCCGTCACCTGTGCCCTTTAAGATTGCTTCATCTGTAATAGAGAAGGTAGCCATTAACTTAGTAGTATCAAACTGAGCTTCTACTGTCTCAGAACCCTGACCCCAGAAATCATTCATACCTAATTCATAACGGTCAAATGTTCCCTGGCCTACAGCTCTTACATTATCAGAGATACCTAACTTAAAGGACTTATACTTTACCTTACCAGTAATAGTATCCTTTGGTAGCTTGTTAATTAAAGCTTCCATTGTATTGAATTCATTTCTGAAGCCTTCTTGATACTCAGTTCTCATAAAGTCTTCGATAACATTTTTAGTTGAGTAATTACCTCCACCTAAGGCATTACCCATATAAATTCCAGAATTTACACTCTCTTTATCCATAGTTCTTTTCTCCTTCTAAATTATTTTTATTGGAATTTTGAACTACCACCTTGAGTCATTCTCTCCTTGAATGCTTTGAAAGCATCCCTAGTATTTTTTACAGGAGTGCCTTGAGTACCTGGCAATCCTTGGCCAGCTGAGTGGTCGTTTGGATTCATAACTGGTGGTTGTCCATTTATGATTGAAGCAACTTGCTGTACTCCTGCTGCATTATTTCCAGCTTGTACTTGAGGTGTAGGTGTACCATTAGGAGCTGTGGCCTTGCCAACGTTATGCACTGGATGGTCTTTCTTTGCAAAACATCTACCATATACAAGATTGAAAGCATCTGTAGCATATTCAACGGTAGTGTTTTTTAAAGTCATATTAGCTTTTAGGAAATCTAAATAGTCAGGCATACAAGCTTCTGCGATTGCATCACCGTATGCAGCTTTAATATTTGCTGTTGCCTGGTTAATGATGTCACGTCTCATATTATCCTCTAGATACTTTCTTGTGATATCATCTGTTCCTTGAGCTTGAGTTTGAGCAGGTGCCTTTTTTAATTCTGCAATCTGTGCTTCTAATTTTGTAACATAACCATTCTGGTCACTGATAACCTTCTGCAGAAAGGCTCTAGCGTCTTGGTCTGTTACTTTTGCTAATGCTTCGTCAATAGTCATATATTATTTTTTCTCCTCTCTTATGCTGTAATGCTTTTGCCTTGGCTATTTTTTAGCTGTACGTTTTAGTGCGTCCTTGGCATTTTGTAATACATTACCTTGTTGACTTTGCTGTACGAACTTCTTATGCTGCTCAATGTGTGCTGATATAGCCTCCTGTAGCATTTCCCACGCTTTTTCATCTCGTTCTTTAAGACATAGTACCTCAGGCGAGATTCGGAAAACATTGTGTTCAGCAATATGTTGTTCGTGTTTGTGGTAATCATAAGCTTGTGGTATCTCCTTTTTGTTTAGCATTAAGTCATTTTCCCAGCAAATTAAATCGTGATTACTTCTTTCTTCAGGGTCTAATGTATCTCTAAGATAATTAGCGTGCATTGAATTAAGAAGCTCCACTTTTGCCTGATAACTTAAACCAGACTCAGGATTATACAAGCCGAAACTACCTGCTTGTTGAAGTTTTTTGTCGAACACTTGGTCTGATTTCATCAAGAAGTCTCGATTAATAATCGTAACCTGTTCAGCATCCACTTCTTCTAATTTATATTTTAACATATAAGTATCTATTTTGGCAAGTTCTAATTGCTTAGTTAAAGTCTTACATCTTTGTTTTTCCAAATAGATAACTTTTTTAAATACCTCTATCATACAATCTGATACATTATCTAAGGCATTTACTAATTTATTTTCATCGGATTCTGCAAGCTTATCTACTACTCCATCTGTTCTTACATTTGATTTTGTAGAACCGAATGCAGACATCTGAGAAAGACCTGCTGTAACTAGCATATCATCCTCAAGTGTTTTTAAATATTGAATAAACTCTTGAGCAAGTTTATCTTTCTGCACAGGTACTGGAGCTTTTGCATTTCTCTTTAAACCTATAAGCTTACCTGGCTTGTTAGTAAAATTATTTTTATTTATTAAAGAACCTTCCCAATAATATAACTGACCTATAGCGATATGGTTTACATACTCTAAGTATCTATTCTTTACAGCATTATATGTATCTTGAATAGGAATTAGTTGCGAGTATACTGTTACACCAACTAATTTATTTGGAATTGTCTGAGGCCTTAATATATCAAATGGAATAACTCTTTTACCGTTAGCAGCATTCTCATAAGGAAGAATACTATCATATAAAACTTTCTTGTTACAAGTTACTACATAACGACCTTTAGGGTATAAGGCATCAGGCTTTTTATAATATTCATAAACGTAAGCATACTCTATTGCTCCACCATTTGTCATACCGAAGTTAGTATATCTAGGATAAGTAGATAGTTTAGAATCTTCAATAGATTCTTTTTCGGCTGCGAATCCCCATCTAGCCTTAATATATTCACAAGGAAATACACGTCTATGTACTAACTCATTTACATCATCCATTGATTCAATATAATAGGAATCAACAAAGACTTCGTGAATAGGTACGGACATAACAAAAGGTCGGCCTTCGTAAATTGAGAGCTTGCCTTTCGTTTCACCTATTGTTACATTTTCTAAGTCTGCTATCTTATCCCCAGCTGTCCAATCTATACCAGTTTTAAACCATTCTATTCCATAGACATCATTTCGTTTAATAGCTTTTTCGTATATGCTTTTAAAATTATTCTGTAACATAAATTCATTTATAAATTTATTTACTTCTAAAGAATCTTGAATTGCTTTGCTACTATTGCTATGAGGGATGATACCAGGAATAGGCATATTTTGAGTAAGTATACCATAGCGTGTAAGATATATAGGCAAAAGTCTATTGAAAGTTTTCCTTTCTACATATACATTAGGGTCGGTCTGCTTAGGCTCTATACTTAATTTTTTTACATTTATTTTTTTGTTTTGATTACCTGCTATATACTCATTATTTAATTTGCCTTGCAGAATATATGGGTTTAAACTTGACATAGAGTCATCTACAAACATTTCGATATATGTTGCAATATCTTTCGCCATCTGTCTCATTAGCTACCTCCTAAAAATCCTCAGGATTATATGTATGTGGGTTGAATGGTTCCTCACTTTCTCCTGGAATAATGTTTGAATCAGGCTTTGTTGGTTGCTCATTAGCTAAAGCTTCGAGCTCTTGTAAAGCCTCTGTTAATTCTTCTTGTGTAGCTCTTTCCCTATCTATACTTTCTTTTGCCATCAATAATAATCTTTTATTTACTTCGTTTAATAAAAGCATTTGATTGTATAAAAGAACAGCAATTATAATAACTATAATAACAAGAGCCACGATTAATGAAATAAAAATTACATTGTTCACTTCTTCTTTTCCTCCTTCTTAACTGGCTTAGGTTTTAAAGCATCTTTTATTTCTAGCCCTAAAAATTGTTTTGTTTTTTCTGGGTCAGCTAATAAAGCTTCTCTTAAAATTACGGCGTTAAGAGGAATAAATTCTGAAGAGCCTCTACAACACAAACAAATATCATTGATTGTGTGGAGAGCTACTGGCAAACCTAATCGTACAGGATTTATACCAGCATTTGAAACTTTTGAACTATGTTCTAAAAAATATCTACTTTGCATATATGTCTCCTTTTTGTTTATATTTTAACATAAATCGAAAATACTATCAACACTAATTGTGTATTCATCTTCCTCCTCTTCTTCTAGTTTCTTTTCATCTTCGTCTAATAAAATCTGAAGATATGTTCTATTGTCCTTTGTTAAAGATTCAAAACCTAAAGGTTCGATGTCATCAGAATAAAATACTAGGAAATGACCATAAGCATCTATTGCGTGGTCTTTACATTTAGGTGCAATCAATTCAGGATTATCATCATCGTGAACTGCATTGTTTAATTCGTCAATTAAATCTGTGCAAGCCGTGGATATCCTAAATTTATAAACACCATCAGGATTCTTTAGAGTAGTTGCTGAATGTATTTTATCATACCTCATCATTACCTTACCTTTACCAGATTCTACACCGATAGGATTTAATCCATAGAATTCAAATACATCTGATTTAGTTTCACCTATTATTTTTCCAGTATCATTTCTATACCTATCACCACCACGGAACATATCGTGAGGTAAACACGTAGCAGAAATTTCAAATTTCTCTGATTCTTTTGCTATCTCTTTTACGAAATCCTCAAAGACAAGCTCCTGCCCATATAGTATTTTGAAAGTGATAACTCTATGGTCAGGGAATACTGCGTGCCATAGACAACAATAATAGGAAGGTTTATAACCCCAGTCTATTGAAGCAAAAATTTCTACGTGACCTGCAAGTCTCTCTAAGTCCTGTGCTATAGATTGTGGTGGAAGTAATTGCTCTGGCTTTAAATCGAAATACCTTCCAGCTACTACATCCCAGTTACCATACATATCCATCTGCTTTTGATGTTCAGATAAAGACTCAAGGTTAGCTACATAAGAAGCATTTAGATAAGGGTTATCCATATAGGATGCTGGTATGAATCTAACAAATCTCTTTATCCAATGACCATCTCTAGGGTCTTGAACAAATTCAATATGGTCTTTAGTTTGAATAGGTGTTTTATGCTCATCATACTTTACTACTGTTGTATCAATGAATCTTTCTTTTACCCATTTATGTCCTATACCACCTGGGTTACATCCGAACACAACCTTAGTTGGAATCTGAATAGGTTTACCTGTATATTTATTTAATACCGTGGCAGAACGTACGCAGGTTAATAGGTAATCAACTGTACGTTTTTCTTGTTTAGTTACCTCATCGATAGCTAAGTAATGGAATTCCCATCCTTGCTTTGCTTTAGCTTCTTGAAAGTTTGCAACACGCTGCAAGGTAATGTAGCTACCATTAGGGAAAACTATAGAACGTGAAGGATACCAAGAACTAGATTTCTCTTTGTACTCGTATATCTTTATACCATTAACTTCTGGTGGAAATAATGTTGGTAGCTTATCCAAGAAAGACTGCTTAACAGCATCTAGGGTTTCACGTAGGATACAACATTTTGCACCAGGATAAGTTTGACAAAACATAAAGGCATCAGCAAGGATGCCAGCAGATTTGCCAGCACCTCTTGCACCGCCATAACATATAATCCATATATCATCATAAGATACAGGAGCGTTATGTAATAATATTTGTTTTGGAGTAGGCTTATAGTTAGGAGTTATAACTATTGTTTGTGCCATTATTTATTACCTCCTTTAGTGAAAGGATTGTAGCCTCTATCTCTCTTTGTATAGGATGTACCATCTTTGTAATGTTGAGTTTCAGTACCCCAGATATCTTTTGAAACACCATAGTCAACAATGTTACGCATCCTTTCATAAGCATCTTGCTGCTGTCTTTGATAATTACTATAAGATTTATTGTAATTATTTAAGAATCTAGCCTGACTAATATAATTATTTCGATTTGAATTGTAATTATAATAAGTTGGGGTATTGTAAGTCATACCTTTTAATATAGAAGCTATATTTCTAGAACTATAAGAAGCATTAGAATTTAGATATTCTTTGTGAGCTTTATTATTAACATCAGTTAATATATCTTCCAAGTAAGGATAATTTTCTTCTTCGTATAGTAATGCAGTTTTGATTGTAGCTTTTTCACTACTATCAAGTGAATCTATGAATGCATTATAATTTCTAAGAGTTAATAATCTTTCTCTTAAAGATATAGAGTTTAAAGCTTTTTGAATATCTGAATAAGAGCTTCCTTTAGATATAGCTCTCTGAATTGTATAATATACATCTGCAGATGAGTTAGAAGTTTCTACTGCTTTTCTTAATTCAGATTTTAAATCTTTATTAGTTGATGTAGAAGTAGTTGATGAACCACCATATACTGTATCTAAATAATTATAGACTAATTCAAAAGCTTTCTTATAGTTTCTTACTTCTGATTTGTTTGATTTTAAATTAGAATATTTTTTACTAAATGCATACGACATAGCATTGCGTAATCTAGCTACACTTGATTCATTTAAATCATTGTTAGCGTTGTGAGCTTGTAAGTAATCTATAAATGCATTAGCTTGAGTAGAACCTAAATTGTAACCAAGTATCTTTCTACCATAGTTTTCGAAGAAGTTATTACCTGGCACATACCAAGAAGCAGATTGTAATGCAGTGTTACCTGGGATAGATTCAACTGTATCTTTAACTACAAAAGGTACGTGACCCCAAGTGTGAGATACTAATTGATTCTTTAATGTAGTCATAAAGTTTTGACCATTATTAAATGCTGGAATAAAGTCTGCTACATAGCTGTTGAATAAACCAGATGCTGGTCCTCTATTTTGAGCCGTTGTAGTTACTTCCTCACCTTTTAATGCTGTATCAAATAACTTTACACAGCCACCACGGAATAATATATTCTGTGCATTCTCCTCTTCTTCTTCAGTTATCTCATCGTCCTTACCTGTTAATTTCTTTTTAAGATATTCTTGAGTATTTTGAGATAATAAGATTTGAATTGCTAGTAAAATAGTTTGAGTTACTAATACACTCTTTGCTTGATTTAATAAATAGTTTACGTCTGTAGAATCAGACTCCATAAATGCATAGCCTAGAGATTGAAGTCTATTCTTACCCCAACGCATTAAAGCCATAGGGAATGTTAAGAACATCGTGTTATAATTCTCATTTAACCATCTAGCTGCATAAGGCATATTACCTTCGATACCATTATGCTCTGCTATGATTTGTACAGCTTGTGCATCTAGGTCTGCCACATTCTTAGCATTTTCTCCGAACTCTTTATAATAAGGAGTTTTCTCGGGGTTATCAATATAAGACTTGATACCAGTAGCTTTATCTCCTTCAACACCTACTATTGAATCATATAGATGATAAGCAACACCAGTTTTATTTTTAGCAATTTTATAATTAATATCAGCACTATTAACAAGGTTCATAAAGTAAGCAAATCTAGGAATTAAATTTCCTGCTTGATACATTGTATTAACTAATTTTAAGTATTGTCTAATACCTGGAGTATTTGTTAAGGATATTCTTTCGCCACGGATTGTTGCATTTTTAATATCTAAATTACCTTGAGCAGATAAGAATCTTAAAAGAAGTTTCATATTATTATCTTTTGCAATATCATCATCTGTTAAGTAATCACCACCTTGTATGAACTTAGTCACTGTTGAAATAGCAGTAGGCATATATTTAAATGTATCTACATCTGCTGAACCAGTCACTCCTATATCAAACATAGGGAAGTTAATCATTCTGTCTAATAACTGGACAGGTGAAGACATTACTAATGTTGTGGCTATTGCTTTGGCTTTTTTAATAGCCTCATTCACTTTAGAATGGATACGTTTAGTAAATACTTTCTTTTCTAGTTGGTCTGCTACTGATGAATCCATTAAATATACATTACCTTCTAACGCTTGTTTAGCAATGTAAGTTGATAGATAATCTCTGTTATCTAAATCTCTTGAAGCTAAATGTAAGAAGTCTTCAAAAATATGCCAACTTGAATAATCGTTAATTAACTTACCTTTATTAACTTTTTGACCATATCTATCAACTAATACTTTACCATTTGATTCTAATTTTAATAAAGAATTGTTAATATCTTTTAACAATGTTTTATTTGAATCAAGCTCTTCCATCATATTAACTAATACAGAAGTCATACTTAATAGTATTTCATTAGTTTTAGAAGCAGTCTTATAAATATTCTTTTGAGAATCATTAGCATTAATTAATCTCTGATATAGTTCTTGAGTATAATCTGCCGAACCTAATCCAGCCATACCTAGTCTTTCTTTATTATCAACGTTAATTCTGTATAAGTATTTAAATAAATCATATATAGAAGATTCATCTACATATTCTCCTACATCATACATATCAATTCCAGCTAAAGAACATTGTTGAACTAATGTATCGTATGTAGCTCTATTGTTATTTTCTCTATCGTTGCCAGGTTCTGATATATAAGATTCGAAATACTTATCAAGTGTTTGTTGTAAAGTATCCATAGCTATATTAAATGTATCAACGTTTTGCATATAACCAGCTGACTTCATATACTTAGCAAGACTGTCTGTTGTTTTAGCAGCTGCTAATTGTGAAGCTATCTTCTCAACCATAGGAACATAACCATAATCTTTTGAATGGAAGATGGAAGCTAACTTAGATTCAGGCATTTTTTCTAAATCAAAGTTTAGCCCCTTAATGAAATCATTTTTTACAAATGTTTTTATTTGTACATTTTTATAACCCATTAAGTGTGTTTTAGTGCCATAATCTAAATCTGTAAACCAACCTAAGAATGCATAAGGGTCTTGCGCTCTTGTTTCTAGCATAAGTCTCTTATTTATTCTACTTGCTGCTTTTACTAAGATAGATAATGTTGGATGACTCTTTAGTATTTCTTGCTGCTTATTTCTTATAGAATTTATATCTCCATCAATAAGTCTATTAACTTCATTTAAATACTCAGTATATTTGTCTCTACCTAAAGTCTTTACCCAGATATCTTGTCTATAAGTTAATTCATCATAAGCTTCAATTAACTCTTCAGCATTCATATACTGATTTAATAACATATAGGAAGCTTTGTTGTGCTTAGCGTTATACATTAACAAGGCATAATCATCACCAAGTAATTGGTCTTTTATATCAGCGAATTTATTTCTAGCATTGATTGTTTGATTACCTAAGGATATATCTCTATTATCTGAAGATTTGAAACCCCAGCTTCTAAGCCAAGAGTTTACTAGCTTAACACCATTATCATCTGAATAGAATTCAGCAACGTGTAGTACATCATTATTATCTCTTCTTATAGCTCTTAGTAAGGAGAATGGGTCGCCTTGAACAGGAGTAGTATTATAGTTTTCATACTCTGTCTTAATGTCATACTCTTTACAAAGCTCATTTAAGAAAGACATTACTTTAGAATTACTTGTTTTAGAAATTAAGTCTGCCACTGCTAATTGGTCTGTTAAGCCTAAAGTTTCATAATCTTCTTTAGTTAGCTGGTCAGTAATCTCTTTATTTTTTTCTAATAGTAACTTAACTTGCTTAGGAGATTTAGAGTTTTGAATGATTCTTTGCTCCTCCTCTTCCATTGTTAAATGGCTAAGCATATTAGTTTCTTTATCTACTTCTGGTTTGAATGTTTTAGTACCTATTCTTAGTTGGCCTTCTTCATTCATTGTAGGATATTTTTGATGTAATGAGTCAACAAATCTATTAGAGAATAGGTTTGTAGCATCATATATCTGTGAATCAGTTCCTTCTGAGAAGAAAGGCAACATAAATCTAGCTTGATTATAAGCAGCGGCATCTTGATATAAATTATTATTTAATAATATATCTGCATTAGCATTAGCTAATGAATCTTTATAACTATCACTTAAAACACTTTTAGATAATAAAGGTATTAATCTTTGATTATCTCTTACCTCGTTATATTGAGAATAAGGCTCTTTGTTACCTGCCTTTTTAGATGATTGTTTTTCTTCATCGTAAGGGTCTAAGGCTAAGCTCTCTCTAGCATCAGTAAACTTATAGCCATTATATAAAGTACCTAGTGAGCCATCTGCTATATTTATTATATCTTCATCAGCTGCAGATTTTAATGTTGTAAGATTTAAGAAGCCTCCGTTTTCTTCAAGAATAGTTCTTAATAAAGAAATCTTTGAAACGTAAGAAGTGTTAGTATCGTGAGTACTACCTTCACGTCTAGCCAAGTAATCAGCATTATCAGAATAGTTTCTAACGTTAGATACTCTTACATTATCTGAAGGTTTTTGATGCTTTTTAATTATAGGGTTATTAACATCCTCGTTAAAGAATGTAGCATACCTATTAACTAATTGGTCATTCATTTCTTCACTGAATGCAACTCTACCTAATAAATTTTTATTAGAAGTTGAATTAAGTCTAAGAGCTAGTTTTTCGAACTCTTCTTTTGATAATTGGTCACAGATATGAGCTTCAAGGTTTTCACCGAAGTCTCCACCTAAATCACCTGCAGAATAAATATATTCTAAGGTAGCCTCTGTTGTAGGAACTGATGTATTGTTAAGAATCTCCATACATACTCTTTGTCTCTTATCTTCTGATAAAGCATCCAATAAGTAAGCTATTCTTAGTAGTCTTACATTTCTTGCGCCATTACCATCCATATAAGAGGATTCTAAATTATGATAATGTAATCTGTCTTTCAATTCATTATAGCCTTGAGGGTCGAACTCCCATTTGTTGTTATCAGCATCGAATCTTAAGAACATATTACCATAACTGAATAAAGAGCCTGTGCCGTGAGCACCTTGAACTATACCGATTGTATCTATGTAACGTTCACTAGCTCTATCTTGTGCATCTAAATTTAAAGCATTAAGAATTGCTAAGTCGTTTACTTTTATTATTCTATATCTACCATCAGTAGTTGTAAGTACTTCTTCATAATCTAGATTATAATCACTATTAATATCTTTAAATAAGCTAGCACTGATAGCTAAGTCTGGTCTAATAGCTTTAGTTCTGTCTTTAGCAGTAGCAACTATATCTTTATTCTTTTTAGAGTCTTTTACTGATATAGTATTTTCTCCTCTGTCTTCTAGATTTAAACCATTCATCACTGTACCTTTTAAAGCTTTTGAACCTACCATACCTAGTTTAATTTCATTTGTTTCTAGCATAGCGTATAGTGGCGTTCTGTTTAAAAGAATTAATTTAGCGTGGTTTAAAGTTGAAGGAGATAAATTATTTAAATTATTTAATAGAGAATTACCCACTGAATCTACAAAGCCTGCTATTTGATAAGGCTTATTATCAAAGTTTGTATTAAGTGCCCTACTTATATCTTCACTCTTGATAATAGAATCTCCACGTGTATTCTTAATTAGATTTAATAGATTATCTTTTTGTTTTTTAGTTAATCCAGAGAAATTTATTTCTACAGGTTTAGTAAATGATAAAGAGTTCTGGCCGTTATTGAATAAAGCAATAGTATCTGTTAATGAACCATCTTCAGATATATCAATAGCAACATAAGCTGAACCTAAGCCTAGAAGTTTATTGCCCTTACCTTTTAAAGAGGTGATAGTATCTCTTGTAAGAATTTCTGCACCATCTCTATACTCAAAGTTTGCATTTTTATTATCACCTCTGAATATAAAGTTAAGATATAAATCTTGTAAAGTTCCTGAGTCATTACTTACAGTGTTTATATATCCTTTTCTTTGTTCATCATCAAATAGTTTATTAAATAGATAAGTATCTTCAATAAGAATATCTATGCCATTGTTAAGTTTATCACCTTCTGGTTTTTGAAGAACTTCTGAAGAGAATCCTCTAGGGTCTTTATCAGATATGTATCCTTCATTATACATAAAGGAATGAAGTGCTTTATACTTTTGGTAATCTTCTTCATTACCTACTGCTAAAACTTTTGGTAATAAAGCATTTAATACATCATTATATTCTTTTGAAGCTATTATATTTTGTTGAATAGCATTACTTAAATTAGATAATCTTCTTACAACTATGTTATAAGTTTGAGCATCTTTAACTCCCAACTTATGCTGTTCTTCAACGTATGTTATTATCTCTTTATCAACATATTCTTTAGCCCAGTCAACCATATCTTTACCTATTAAAGATGACAAAGAATCTAGATAGTTGTTTATCTTTGCAGAGCTTAATGAGTTGCCTTTCTTAGCAAGTAAGTTACTAAATAAATGTAAGTCGTCTTCTTTTAAAGAGAATGTTGAATTGTAGAATAATCTATAAGCTTCATTCATATCAACAGAACCTTTTTGCCATTTATAGTTCTTTGCCATCTGACCATTTTCAGGAGCATCCATACCACTATTAGAAAGATTATCTAGCATATAGAATTTTCTAGTTGCTTTTAATCTCATAGTAGTATCTCTATCCTCACGGTAGAATGGATTGTCAGAAAGAACTGTTGTACCTTTTGAAGTTTTAATTATTCTTACACCAAAGTTTTCAAGGAATGCATCTCTTAATGTATCTCTATCTTCAGCAGAAAGATTATTATATTCTTTTGAAGTAACTATTGTATCAAAGGATTTATAATATTCCTGTTTAAATTTATCTATTAATGTAGCGTCTCCTAAGAATATAGGAAGGTCTTTAATTTTAGTTGCTTTACCTGTACTATCTCTAGATAATTCAATGCTATCAAATATAGCTTTAAAAGCACTTTGGACATTACCACTTAAGAATACATCTCTAGCTAAATTTCTATATTTCTCTTCTAATAAGATTTGATTAGTAAGCATTAACTTATTATCTTTCTTAAATAGATTATAGAATAATTCTGTCTGTTTGTTTTGAAGTTCAAATAATTTCTTAGCTTCTTTAGTATTAGTTATTTGAGAAGGATGAGAGAAGAAATATTGGTCTCCATCGAAGTCTCCATTGAAGAAGTTATCGGCAGTTGTAGTTGTCATAGAGAATGTATCACCATCAACAACTTTAACTTTCATAAGTTGAATAGGAGTTTCTTGTTGTAATGGTTGTCTCCATACTAAAGTATAGAAAGTATTTTGATTGTTATCATCATAGTCAACAACTTGCTTACCATTACTATCTGTTTTATATGTGGCTTTATACATACCAAATAAATCTTTGAATGCTTTCTTAGAAGTAAGAAGCTTTTCACCTATATATAAAGTACCATACTCACCAGTCATTGTCTTCTTATATCTTTCGTGGCCCATTGACCATAAAGCAGTTTTAGTTCTTAAGTTACCTGTAAATAACCCCTTACTAGAAGTGAATGTCTCAATCATTCCTTTTTTATAAGTATCTGCTTTATCTATTAATGTATGTCTTATTCCATTGTAAGTATTATCTTTTATTATTTGCTCGTGTGTTTTCTTACCTGCATTTGTTCTACCATATACACTTAGTAAATCATTGAATAAGGCAGCTCTTAATTTATCAGAGAATGTTTTTGAAACAACTTCATCTGATGCTGTAGCGTCAGAATCTTGAACATTAATACCTAATACATTAGCCAAAGGTCTAGCAATTTGAATATAAAAATCTTGGTTAGCTACTGTATGCTTATAATCTTTCAATGAAAGCAAATCAGCTGGTTCATCTCTTAACATTGAATATATATCTCTTAAAGCTTCAGATGTATTATTATCTAAATCGAACTTTGAATTTATTACAGCTTGTGTTAAAGTTTTTTCATTTTGTTTAAACTCACTTCTTTTACTACGTCTTGAATCTAAGTCTGTAACTTCAAAAGTTGTTTTAGCTTCAGCAATATATCTTGCTATAGTCTGTGAATCTTCTGAATAAAAGGATTTTGTTTTATTTCTATTTGAAATATATTTTGGATTATAAGGATTCTTTGTATCCTCTTTATATAGTCTTACGGCTTCAGCTAATATAGAAGTCATATATTTTAAAGCAGTTTTTAAATTTTCTACACCTTTAATATCAGATGTTCTAAATTTATTAGTTATAGGGTCTCTTTCCAATACAGCAGAGAAACCTTCATTTAAATCATACTTTTCGTTTACAATGCCTAGAAGAATATTTCTAACTTCTGTTCTATGTTTTTTATTTTTAATAGAAGCAAAGTAAGTTGAATTATAACTTGAATCATAAATATCTAGGAAGTTATTTCTAACTTTCTCTAAATCTTTAAATTCCATTCTTCTCCATACGTGTTCGAATGTTAATTTATAAGCATCCATAACAGATTTTATAGCCTCATTACTTCTTGTAAAAGCTGAAGTATCTATATCTATTTTAGATATAATATCTTTTAAGTTATCTGTTATATCTTTTAATTCATTAAATTTAACAGCTTTCAAAGTATTCTTGAAATCGTCAGACCAATTTCTATAATCTGCATCTTCACCAAATAATTCTGCAATGTCAGATAAAGGCTTTAAGTATAAGTTATCTATATTAATTTTGTTATTAATTATTTTAACAAATAACTCATATTCATCTAAACTATCAGATACTGCATCGTGTTCTAGAAGAGATTTATTTAAATTAATCTTACCTTCTCTACGCATTGAATCCATTGAATAAGAAGTCATATCTTCTGTAGTACGTGACCATACTTTGTAAGCTACATCATTTAATATATCTAGTTCATCTACATCATTAAAGAATGCATCACCTAACCAGTGTCTTATTAAGTTATTATCACTTATTTCTTCTCTATTATCATTCTTACCACCGTAAGACATAATTACAGATACATCATTATCCTTTAGAATTTTAGTGAATGTAGCATAAGCTAATCTAACATCATCTTCTAATGTAGAATTAGGGCCACCATCAATTATATGGTAAGTAACATTTGTTTTTAAATCTACATAAGTATCTTTACCACTTGTACAAGCTTTTATTTTTGCATCATAAGAATCTTTAGCTTCAACATATAATTTATTTTTGTTGTTCATAATATTCTTTTTAATTAAAATATTATGCTTCTCTAAATTATTTAATGTATCGCTATCAATAATTCCAGCTTTATCTTTATCATTAACAGCTTTACGCAAGCATAAGCCTATTTGATATACATCTGTAAAACTATTTTTCTTACCGTTTTCTGGTATAAACCATTCAGCATCATAAACAACGTGATTTGTATCTGATACTACATTTGTGGCAGTAATGTTTTTACTTTTATTCTTAGGAGAATGAACCCAGTCATTTGATAATTCATTATTAATAGTAGGTCTTATGCTTTCTGAAATATCAAATAATGTTTTATTTTTTGAACTCATATTAAGAATAGCATATAAATCAAAACCATCTTTTCTATCTAATAATAACTTTTGAATTAGATATACTTGAGTATCCTTATCTAATGATTCAATATTTTGTTTTACATAATTTATTACATCTGTATCATTAGATTTGATAGAATCTATTATAGCCTCTACACGTTCTGTATTATTAGATATTTCTTTTTGAGTTATGCCTTTTTTTAATTGAGCTTCTCTATAAGCAGTTTCTATTTCAAATTCATTATTCTTTAAAGCTGCTATATCTTGAGCTTTTAATACTCTATTAGTTATTCCCCAAGCTATTGCATCTGAGAAAGTTTTAAATTGTACTGAAGGAACTTTACCTTTATAGCTTTCGATGAATTCTGCTAGAGTGTCTTGTACCCATTGGTCATTTAAAGAAGATGGGTTTCCTACATATAAACTCTCTACTGTAGGATACAATAAGTCTGCAACAGAATCTGATACGCCTAATGTGCGTAGAGAATCAACGACATTTCTCCATACATCATAAGTTGTTACTGCGTGAACATTATAATATGAATCTAATAAATTCATTAAATCATTTTCACCAGGAACATTAAGTACAAACCCGTCTCTAGCTATAATTGCTTTTTTAACCATATTTTCTCTTAAGCTCTTTTGAACATTGATATCATTTAAATATAAAAGTCTTGTTGTCTCATTATAACCATCAGGACTTTCTAAGAAAGCATTTTTTGAAGAAGATAATAAGAAATAATGTGTAGGATTATTAGCTATATCTTCATTTATTGTTTTTAAAGTTATATCATTAACATCAGAATCGCCAGTCTTTAAGCCTAAGAAATATCTATATAAGCTTTGTTCTGTATCTGATGATGAAGTTCTTAAAGGAACTATTGAGTATTCATTAGTTTCTTTATTCCATTTTAGAATAAGTGATGATGCGAACTCTGCTTGGTAGTCAGCACCAGTAGTTAATAGATTTGCTTTTAAACCTAATTCCATTAATATATCTAAAGGAATATTTTGAATCTCAGGCACACCTAAATCTTGTAATAATAGTTTAGTGTTTTCTGTAAAAGCAAGAACACTTACTAATGCATTAACTATAGCTTCATCGCTATCCATATTATAAACCATAGTTGAGCCTGGTTTATCAGAATTTTTACATACTGTTGCATTTAATAATTTGATTAAGCTGTGTTTGAAAGGAGTTTCTACAACACTATCATTTGGATTGATACTAGATAACTTAATGAATGGTGCAACGTCAACTTTATTATTTTCTGCTGCTACTATATAATCTGTTATTTTTTGTAATTGTACATTTGATAATTTACCAGTACCATTACTTAAGAAGCCAGCTTTTGGTTCTACACCTACTCTTGGAGCACTTACAGCATTCTTCTCAAATATAACTCTTGCAGGTTTAACGTCCACATCTTTAGTAGGATTTATCTTAAGCATTAAATCTATTTTAGTGTTTAATAATGTTATTAAATCGTTTAACTTTTTAATATCGTTATCACTAAAATTATATTCTGTTGGATTTGCAATAATAGCATTTAAGAATGTAAAGAATGCTTCTCGTTGCTTCTTTGATGAACGCATTAAGTATTCCATAGGAATAGACAATGAACCTTCAGAATTTTCACAGAATAATGCTAAGCAAGAAATTAAATTATCTGGTTGAACTAAATCAACTGGTTCTGATAATCTAGTAATTAAATAATCTTCAGAGTGTCTTAGTACATCTAATAATTTAGCTATAGTTTCTTTTTTAATATCTGATGGTATGTTGTTAGATGAATTAAGTTTTTCAACGTCAAGTGAAGTGAAATTATTTTTTGTATCTACATTATCTGTACCAGTAGCTTGCTCTGGGAAGATATTTTCGGAATTAGTTATACCTTCGTTTAAAGCTTTAAGTAATTTATTAACATCATCTTCTGTTATAGTATAGTTCTTATTTAATAAGTAACTGAATTTGTATTCATCTAAACTTGAACCATCATTTAATAATGAACCTAATATCTTATAAATTCTAGGATTAGCTAAATCAATTAAGTCTGCATCTTGGTTTAGATAACTAATAGCATAATCTGAATAAGCTTTTGAAATGTCTAATTCATATTTTAGACAAGCTAAATAATAATTATTTTTAATATCACTTAAGTCTTGTAGAATATTTCCTACATTCTTATCCGAGTGTGCTAAACAGAAATCAGAGTATTCTTTAGAATCAAAACTATATATTTCATCTTTAGGGATAGGTTGGAAGTTAATAAAGTCATCAATAGTTTTTAATCCTTCAATCTTTAAATTAGCTAACTCGGAAAACAAAGTTTCATTACTTATATATTCATAAGCTCTGAACTCTGTATTCTTAATTGATTTATCATTATTCCAAACAACAGGTAAGACTTGTCTTATATCAAAGCCTTCTTCATTAACATAAGCTAAGAACTCTTCTGCAGTTTTATAAGTAGGTTCTAGTCTAAATGTATCGCCTTCAGGTTTACCCATTATTTTAAAGAAGCCTTTACCATCCTTATACATCTCTTTGAATGTGTCTTGTTCATCTTTAGGTATTGTTACTTGAATAGTTTGAGCTTGTTTACCTGTCAAGTTGTTTAAGTAGTCAGCAGTCTTTTCTGCTAATCTAACTATTGTAAATGATTTTAAAGACTTTGAATCTAAGGATAAGTTACCATCTTTAACATCTATACCTAATCCTCTGTACTTATTTATATACTGTAATGTCTGAGCACCACCACTTAATGTACCTTTTTCAGAACGTGCTTGTTCAGTATTACCAAAAGCATTTACGAAAGTGTATGCTTTGTTAGGGTCAGTTTTTTTATAAATAATACTGTAATAAGGAATTGCTTTACCATCTTCATCAAGAAGTTTTATATTAGTATCATCATTAAATTTTGTTATTCCTGAGAATAAATTGAATAGAACATTGGTATAGTTCTTTTTAATTTTCTCCCCTAATATTGGCTTTGCAATACCATACTTTGTTTTATATAATCTTGCAGCACGATAGAATTTTTCTGCTGCTAAAGTTGAATTAATGTTATGGGTATCTACTGTTTTGAAATTTAAACCCTCTATTTCGGATATGCCATTTCTTGCAGCATCAACATCAAAGTTATCATAACCACAAGAAGTTAAGAAAACTTTTAAACTATTCATAGATGCAGCATTATCTATGTTATATCTTAATATGAAATTACCAGAAGCTAAACAATCAGAAAGTAAAACTTTATAAGCTTTATATTGTGAATAAGTAGCATTTGAAGAATGTCCTGCTAATAAATTTTTAAATTCTTTAACAAGTTCTTCAGATTTGATTTTGGCTTCTGCACCCATCTTTGTAGCTAGGTCACTACTATTTAAGAATGACTTTAAAGCTATTCTTAAATTAGCTGGTAAGAAGTTTAACATATCTATCTCAATAACATTTTGTTTTGGAGTAACTGTAGTATCCCTCCAGTAATAGTCTATACCATCTTGTAATAGTTCCATCTTACTCTCTATAGCATCATCTACTACAGATTCTACAAGAACAGATGCAGCTTTATTGCTTTTATAAATTAAATCTCCAAAGCTCTCTGTTGTGCCATCAGCATTATGTACTGTTAAAGTATGGAAAGGTCTATTGTAATTTTTAGCTGTTGGGTCTAATATGCTAAGCATATTAATGTTTAAATCTTTGTCAGTAGCTATTTTGTATAGTCTACTGATATATTGAAACTCAACAGAGTTAGGGTCTTTAATCACGGTGGAGTATAAAGAAATTAAGTAGTTATCGGTATCAGAGATAGAAGCTTCTATAAAATTATCTTTACTTAAATCATTCCTGAATTTATTTATTAATGTTAAGCCTAATAAGAAATTATAATCTGTCTTTCTAACACCTCTTGCATTAGTAATAAATAAATTACCAAAGTCTTCTAACTTTAAGTCAGGAGTGAAATTTTTAATATTATATCCAGGAGCGGAATTTTTGGTATTAAAATCATTAATAAAATCTGTAGGATTTTTTAAGAAGTCTTTAAAATCAGAAGTATTTAATGCTTCTAAGAAGTATGATACTTTTTTAAAGCTATCAAAAGAATTTTTATAGCTATCAAAAGATTTGAAATATCTGATTAAGAATTGTTTTGATAATTCAAAAGGATTATCTTTTACAATTTGAATACTCATCAAATCTTCATCTAAGAATTTTTTAAGAAGCGTCTTTAGCTCTTCTTGATTTTGAATGCTTCTGTCTGACAGTCTTAATAAGTTTCTTGATAGGGCTTCCAAATGACTGTCTCTTTTTTGGGACCCTTGCCAAAAATTTTCAAGTGTACTTTCTTTTAATAAACCTTTAATTGTGTCAGGTAGCATACCATCTGCATTTAAAGAATCGGCTAAATCTTTGTTGTTTTTTAATGTCTTAACACAATCTTCAAGCTTAGATATTTCGTTAGCTGATAAATCAGTTTTAGTACTTTCTGCATAGTCGTTTAAGATTTTTAGAGTACCATCAATCTTGTCTACAGCGTTAACATAGTCTAAAATTTCTTGAGCAATCTTAGCAATATTATTTGCTGAAGCATTACCATTTTTGCCAGAAGAATTATCTGTAATAATTTTATTTAATAAGGCATACTCGCCTTTTTCTCCGAAGACACCAGCTTTAACAAATGTTAATAATTGCTTTCTAGTTAATACAGAATCGGAAGGCTCTTTACCATCAACCATATTAAATTTACATCTACTTAATATAGCCATAACAGCCTTAGGTAGATTCTCTTCTATAGCTAATCTTCTTTCCTCTTCGTTATCTGAGTTAAATAGTTTTAAGAAATCATAGAATGGGTCCATTGCTTTTTCTTCTGTAAGTAATGCACCTAATTGTGCTAGATATTTTACAGCTGATTCATTATCTACTACACCATCAGCTGCTTGTTTGAATAAACCATACGTTGAATATAAGATACCTTGAAGTGCCATAAGTCTATTAGCGACATCACCATAACTTGTACCTGTATCAATGTTGCCACTTATCTTACTTGGTATCAAATAAATAGTGATATATTCTTGTTCATTAGAACCATTAGTGTTACCTGTAGCTACTCTTAACTTTAGAAGTAAAGGTTCATCATAATCAACAACATCTAATTCATTTAAGTCTGAATTTTCAAACATATATGCAACTGAATCTATAACGTCCTTAAATATTTTTAAATATTTATTATTAGAAATATCTGCTAATAATTGATTGTTCTTTGAATTATCTAATTCAAGAGCATACCAAGGAGCCATATTAGCTGTGTTAATAGTTAAAGTACCATCACTATTTTTAACTACATCAATAAGATGATATTTATTGCATAGAGCTTCAATAGCAGCCTTATTCTTATCATAGTTACTTAATAACTTAATAATAATGTTATTTCCTGTAGCTGTACTCTCTAATTTATATGTTTTAATTTTAGTATTGTCTTTATCATCATAAACTGGAACCATTGTATAAGAAACATCTGCTGTAGCTGATGAAGTAGATAAAGAATGGAACTTAAAGTATTCAGAGTTTAAATATGTCTCTAATTCTGCTAATTCTTTGTTTCTTAATTCTTCATTACCTTCTTCAGTTACATCGGTTAGCATTTTAAATCTTTTAGCTACAAAAGTATTTACTATTTTTTTATATCTTTCTTCTAGATGAACACCAGAAGTTTTGAAAGTTGTTTCATCAATTAATTCGTTTATATAGTTTAAAGATACTTTATTTGCTTTAGTCATAACAAATCTAGCACCTTTAAGGAAGATGTTAGCTACCTGCTCTTCTTTAGCTTTAAGCTCAGCACTTCTCTTAGTCATCAAGTCTAAAGCAGCCTTATATGCTTTTGCTACATTAGCATCATTTTCCTTTTGGGCGGAGTAGAAGACTTTACCAGTAATTAAACCAATAGGCTTATCTGGATTGTTTTCGTTATAAGTTTTAATTAAGGCCTTTATTTGATTATATTCTGAAAGGGTTATATTAAAACTATCAAGAATTTCTTTCTTGTTAGCAGCAACTACATCTTCTGTAAATAGAGTATCTAAGTCTTGTGCAGCTTGAAGTAAGTTATCAATTTTAGAGTTAGAAGCATTGTTCAATGTCTCCATTGTTTTTTGCTTAACTCTATCTAATGATTCTTGTATTTCAGTAACATTAGATACATTTGAATTTTTAGCTACTAAAGCTTCACTTAATGTATCTAATTGGTCTCCTAAAGAAGAGGCACTAATATTAATCTGTCTTGCAATAGCTTCTATTCTATCATCGTAAATAGAAGTACTTATTGGAGCACCGTTTCTTCCACCCCAAGATACTAAGTTGTTATATGTAGCATACAAGTTACTTGCTATGAAAGCAGGATTAACTATTGATTGCATAGCTGTAGCCCAAGATTCCTCTGACCCTATATTAGCATAAGGGTTACTTGCTGCAGCTTGAACAGCAGAAGTAGTAATGTTTTCGAAAATATCAAAGGCAGCATCTATTCTACAATATGTTTTTAAATGCTGAGCATATCTATTGATGACATCTGCAGTGTTAGCATTTATATTTTTTAATAGATTATCAGAGTCTTTAACGAATCTAGATGTGGCACCTTGTGAACCTACAGCACGGAACATAGTTGAAATAATTAAATCTGTTCCTGCAACAAGCCAAGCTCTACCAGCTATCTCACCATCGCTTAAAGCTTTTACTTGTCCATTAGTAGCATACTCTAAATATTGTAGAGCTTTGTTCTTGGCTTTTAATTGTGTTGTTACAGTAATATAATCTCTTACTGCTAATTCAGTTGCAGTTAAACCACTACGTACCCAAGCGTTAGCTACAATCTTTTTTAAACCTGTACTTGAACTTCTTTGAGCTATTTTAGTTAATGTAGTATTTAATAATGTACCACCCTTAGCTTGAGAGATTGTGGAAGTAAAACCACCTTTACCTACAACTGCAGCAGCAACATTACGACCTATATTTGCTGCAGTAGCTCTCGCAACACTAGCGCCAATGTCTTTAGCACCCTCTTTTAAAGCTGTTTTAACAGCAGCATCTAGGGCAACATTCTTACTGATTTCTTTTGTTGCAGCTTTTAAAGCGTTATCCATAAAAGCTCTTTGTGCTGCTTTACTTGTGAATTTACTAGCAGCTTCTTTAGCAATGTTTTCTGTAAAGGCAGCTGCAGTTTCTTGGGAAGTTATTTTAATTGCTGCGTCTGCACCAGCTTTTGCACCAGCTTTTGCAGCTTCACCACCTGCTGATATTGCATTACCTATACCCCAAGTAGCTATTAATAATAGAACCATACCTGCGATTGTACCTACGCCTTCAGCTACAGCGTTACCCCAGTCATCTCCGTTCCATTTATCCATAGAATCAAAGACTACTCTATCTTCATCTGCTATTGTTCTTTTCTTCCAAGCTTCATAATTAGCCATAGCATCTGTGTTAATTAATCCTGGGATTAATGCGAATAAATCTGCAAAGCCGATGAAGAATCCTGTGAATCCATCCCATAGAGAATCTAACCAACCATCAACAGCTTCGTGCACTTGTACTGAATGTACTGAACCATCATCATTATAAACAATGGAGCAGGTAGATGAACCAGTTCCTGATGAACCATCTACTGCATATAGTTTACCATCACTATGATAGTAATAGTCATACTTACCATCTCCATCAATGTCTACCATTGGTGAGAATGCTGAGCCTAAGAAACCAGCTTGATAGTATGTCATAATCTTTTTAACATCATTATCGAAATATGGTTTTAATGCAGCAACTTGTTCTCTAAAAACATTTTGGAAACTTTCTTCTGATAATTCTGAACCAGTAGATAATCCTGCTAAAGTTGAACCTATATTTCTTGTAGCAGCAGCTTGATACCAAGTTTCTGCTTGCCATAATTTTTCTGAATCTGTAATTAGTTGTGATAAGAATGTATCGCTATCTAACGGATTAGTGAAATCATTCTTCTTAGCTTTATTATACCAAAATAATGGAGAAGATAAATCATAACCATTTTCTTTCATCAAATCCTTACCATAAGCTTGATATAAGAAATCTGATTTTGATATACTACCTTTCTTATACTCCATATAATAGTTCATTCTTTTTTCTTCAGCTAATAATAGCTTAGCCTCTATTTCATAACCTTTAGGTATATAACCTGTCTTGTTATAGTAGTCTGTATATGAATCAGTTTTACTTAAACCACATTTATGTTTTAAGTCTGCGTATGCAGTTGAGCCATATACATCTTCCCACAGTCTACCAGAAGTAATATATTCTTCCTCTTGGCTAGCATAATCTTCTGCTAAAGCTTGAGTAGTATTATATGTACCCGTATCTTCTTTTGTACCAGATAAATTAACTGTAGTTCTTGAACCTAATGTCGAACGAATATCTGATTTGGAATACTCAGAAGTATCAATCATTGATACACCTGAATTAAAATTTAAAAAGCCTTGTTGTCTAGCAGCTTCTTCATCTTTATCAAGCTTGATAGAAAACTTTGGAGTAGACTGCTCTACTTCTGCAGGCTTTTGATTCGTTTTACCGATATTTAAATCCTCGGTATTCTCATAAAAAATGTTGTTGTTTTTATAATCTCTTTCCATTTTTGTGTAGACCCCTCTCTATTTATTTTGGATAAACGATTATCTATATTAATTATATCATAGACAAAAAAATAAGACAACGTTATCTGTTGCCTTATCTTTTTTTAATAGTGAGCAAAAAAGCTATTAAAGAATAATATGGTTGGAGAGGAGGGATTTGAACCCCCGTCCTCCTGGGTATGAGCCAAGCGAGCTATCCACTGCTCTACTCTCCGATGTAGGTACAGCCTTAGCTGTACTCTAGTATTATATATCTTTAACCTTTCTTTTGCAATAGGGCAGTAATTTTTTCTGCCTCTTCTGGTGAACAACAGAACAAGAAATCTCCTATTAGCTGAGTGAAGCAAGCGTACAGTGTCATACTATAGACAAGCTCAGGTGATTTACCAGCTAGCTTATCTTTATTGAAATGACTTGTGTCCTTTTTAGAATCTTTCTCAAATTCTGAGAATGACCTTGCTATCATACTTGCTACATCAGCGTAGCTAAGCTTCTTATCCTTCTGTGATAGAAGGAACTCCATCATTCTGATGTTCAAGTCTTGGGTGCTCTTAATAGCATCCTCTGGCTTTTGTGCATTCATCTTTACTTTACTTCCTCCCAGTCTTCCTCTAGCATATCTGTCTGCGATGCTAACCACGGTACTCTGCAACCATTGTGGTACTTATCACCTACAGGGTAATTAAGGTACACATAAGGTAGAGTCATCTTAGAATGCGCATCAGGTCTCTGTAGCTCTAGCCACATACCTTTGCCGTTCCAGCCGTGTCTTGCAACCTTCTTGCCTTGCTTTAGAAGTCTTAATGCTTCACCGAAATCCATTATAGGTTCACCTCCTTTTCAAAATCTTTAGCTTCAACTTTTGTGTTATGAGCCTTTTCATAAATGTCTACATAAAGTTCATCTTTATCACCGTTGTAAGTACATTCGTAATAACGTTGATTAGTAGGTCTTAAATCACAAATAGTACACTTATAATTTTGCAATTCTTTAGCATACCATACTAAATGTAATTCTTGAAACTTGTAATCCTCATTATATTTTTCTCTTAACTCTTTGATTAATTCATTTTTGCAAATGATTTCAAATTCAGAACTTGTCATAATGTCACCTCCTTTGCTATCTGTTTATAAATTTCTATGACGGTTCTTAGCACTACACCCTCTGCAGGATGTGTGTAAATGAAAATAGTATGCGATAGACCTCTGTTGAATCTTCTAGCACTTGAATTATACTTCCTGATTAAAGTATTCAAGTCTTCCTTCTCTGTCTGCTCAGCTCTTAGAATCTCGATAATAGCATTGTTGAGGCTCTCCTCATCATCATCCTCGATGACCACTGTGTAATCTGTTTTGACAAGTGGGTTTAATAATATATCTGTAACTTTAATTTTTACCATTTAAATAATCCTCTGGCTTTCCTTCAAGATGAATAATATAAACTGCTTTCGTATCCTTCTTCCTAACCTCAAAATAATCTATCCAACCCTTTGCCATCCACTTATCTCTTGTAGAATACAAATGGTCTAGCCCGATGCCAAACTCATAGGTAGTGTGTCCTGCCCTATCCATCCATTTATCATAGTAGCTGAAATTATATAGAGCTTGAAGATAAGCCTCTTTACTGTAGTCAATAACATCACCGTGTCTTGGGTGATTAGGGTTAGCTGTAATTCTTTGTAACAGCTCTTCTTCTTTAGCTACCTCTTCTTCCGTGGGCTCTATATGTACACACACTGCCATAACCCAAGGTAAGTCTACCTTGTCTTTTAAGATAGTTTCCGCTAGGTACTTCTTATACTCCTCAAGCTTATCATTTAAACCCTTCTTAATGAATTTAAAGCTGAAGCTACCATCACCATTATCTACCCTTTCATTATCATACCCAACTAGATGTAACCTTCTGAAATCCTCTTCACTAATCTCTGTAATAAAATTATTCATAATCTTCCTCCTATTTATAACCTTTATGTTTTTCAAAAGCTTCTTTATCTCCCTTACTATACTCCTTGTAGAACCTTAATATGAACTGCTCTCCATAGGCGTTGCCACTTTTGCAGGTCACGGGAGTATTATGCTGCCAGTACTTAACAATAAGCTCTGTGGGGTTATCCTCATACACAGGGTAAGCCTCGGCCCATCTTCTATAGATTGTGTTCTTGCCTATGCCGAACTGCTGAATCAGCTTCGTGACACTCTTAAACTTTATAGGTGAGAACATATCAGGCACTACAGGGTAGGCGACAATAACAGGCTGATTCACGTCTATAGTGCATCTTACCTTGTAGGCGTTGCCTTTTGTGGTAGTAACGTACCAATCCTTATTGTCTCCAGCATCCGCTATCAGGTGTAGCTTATACATTGTGATACCCGTAGCCTCACTGCATCCTCTCATACCTTCGTATACCTTCTCCTCTAAGGTAGAAATGTCTGTTACAATAAATAATCGATTATTCAGTTTATACATTGTGTTACCCCCTTTGCAGTTCCTGGGCGTTTACCCCAGGGAGTTATCTTCTATACACTAAGAGTATAGCACGAATAATGACAAATGTCAAGGGGAATGACAAATGTTTTTAAGAAAGTTACCTAGGGGTGAATTGGAAAATTCTGAAATTTTTGTGACCCGAGCTGAAATTATATTATGTTGATGTTGTTACCCAATTAAATATTATATTATGTTGAGTTGTGTTTATTATATAGGGGGTGTACCTCTTTATCCGAGCGACCCAATTAAATATATACAAACAAACCACAACATAACAAAAAATATATTTAATACGAGTAAGGTAATAATATTTCTCAACAACATAACAAAAAAATTCTAGGATAACATCCTATTAATATAAATACTACACCAGCAGCTCACGCATTAGATTTGCGAGAAGGCCTAGTGCCGTCTGAACGTCTGATGAATGAGCGTAAGATAATGAAACTGCTTGAGCAATAGAGCAGAATAAGAAAGTTTCTCTGAGCACAGGAATGACATTGCGTGTCTCGAACCATATCGAGATGCCCCCTGGTTGTTCGCTAGAGAGACGATGGTCAAGACAATAGCCTTGAATCAAACTCGTTATCCTACTGCTGGTGATTGTTTTATCTGTCCGCCACTGACGGACACTAAAGATATCAGTTTTATCTTATAGATAAAAATTTATAGTTCACCCGAGACTGAAATCGGTACTCGAAAGAGGGAAAGAAGACAAAATGAAAACATTATTAAACAAAAGGGAAGTCATCATTAGAAGACCATTCTCTAATGAGTATGATGTTGCTCACATCGTTAAAGAGTATAAGGTTACTCAATATGGTGTTCACACAGATGACTACGACTTCCACATCAGCTACTTTACTGCTTATGATTCAAAATCAGAGGCAGAAGCTGCTAAAGTTAAGGATGAGCAATGGGCTCGTAAGATGGGAGACAATAAGTACTTCTACGTAACAAGTAGAGAAACTATTGTCAGACGTTTCTTCGATATTGATATGAAGAAGCGTGCTGCCCGTGCTCAGTTAAAAAGACGCTCTTATGAAGAAGACTTCCTTGATAGTCTTGCTAAAGCTATAGGCTTTACTAAGGATATCGTATGGTTGAATGCTATAGGATTATATTACCCTAAAGGCTCAAACAAGATTCCTCCTCTAACAGAGAATTATTCTGAGAGAGCTGAGAAGGTATTTTATATCTATCTGCCTACAAAGGATAAGGAGTTCTTAGTATTCAATCCTGGCACATTTTTATCTGATTCGATAGAGGTTAAGAACTTTGATTTAGATGGAGCTCATATAAGATGGTCAGGTAAGTCTATGCTAAGACCTTGGTTATATGATTCACAGAGCGAATCGAATGACTGGGATTCAGAAGCTTGCTTTGATTTCGAAGAAGCTCCAGAGTTTTAGAGAAACCCTAGTGTTTCGAAATTATTACAGCAGGGTCTAGTTATGTATGTCTCTCGGAATGACAAATGTCTCTGAGATGTGCACGGACCCGACTGTTTTAATTTCGAGCAAGCTAGGTTGCTTTTGCACTTTTTCTGGCAAAAATGAGGTTGCACTCTACACTGACGAGTGCTAAATTTATTTTTTGTGTTGTTTTACTTATTGTTTGGTGTGGATTTTGTGCCGAGTGTGTCAGCATTCCGGCAAAAATCTATGAAAACAATTATGAAAATACACTGAAAAAATATTGAAACCTCGTTTTTCCTAATGAAAACGCTTAATGCAACCTAGCTTGACTGATTTTGTAGCACTAGGGTCCGTTTTAAAAAAACTTTTTCTGTACATACTATTGTTACTTAGATTATTAAAACAATAGGGTATCATTATTTCTACAGGAAAAGTTTTTTGGATTCGGACCCGACTGCTTCACTTTTCAAACACTAGGGTCCTTTATTAGCTGGCGTAAACGGCCAGCCTTGGTAGCAGAGCCTGGGCTGCAGGCAAATATAAAATATAAAAATAAAAAGAAGAGGAAAAGAAAGATGAGAAAGATTACAAAAAAAGAATTAAAAACTATACTAGCTAATCACGAGAAGTGGTTAGCAGGTAAAGGAGGTGTTTGTGCTGACTTTACAAATTGTGATTTAATAGGTATTGACTTAAGTCATACTAATTTAAAAGGAGTTATTTTTATTGGCGCTGATTTAACTCAGGCTAACTTAAGTGGTGCAACTTTAATTAACTCTAATTTTTGGCACGCTAGATTGGTAGAAGCTGATTTAACAGATGCTAATTTAAGTAATGCCAATTTATATGATGCTAATTTAATAAGAGCAAAACTAAATTTTGCTTATTTTTCTAATGTAAATTTAAGTTATGTCTCCTTAAGTGAAGCTACTTTAAGGCACGCAAACTTAAATCAAGTTAAGTTGGTTAAAGCTAATTTAACTTGTGCTGACTTAACTTATGCTCATTTAATTCAGGCTAATTTAAGTGAGGCTTATTTAAATGATGCTAAGTTAAGTTTTGCAGAATTAGAATCTGCAGATTTTTCTAAGGCTAAATTAGTAGGTGCAGATTTAAGTCACGCTGATTTGATGCACGCTAATTTTAGTGAGGCTGGTTTATATCGAGCTAACTTACAATCTGTTAGTGCTAAGTATGTAAACTTTAAGTGTACGGACTTGGCGAACACTTATTGTGAGTGTGCTAATTTTTCTAGGTCGTATTTTGTTAAAGCAAATTTAAGATGTGCTGATTTAAGTTATGCCACTTTAAAAGGAGCAGACTTAGATGATGCAGATTTTAATTATGCAATCTTAAATAGTACTTCACTAGATGATAAGGAGAACATTCGTCTTGGTCTTACACTAGATAAGCCTATGATTGGCTATAAGAAATGTTTAGATGATTTAATTGTAGAATTACGTATCCCTAAAGGAGCTATTGTGTTCTCAATTAATAATAGTAAATGTAGAACTAATCAGGTAGAAGTAATAAGTATTACTGATAAAGATGGTAATGCTTATGACCAGGCTGTTGCTTGGTATGATGGAAAATTTACATATAAGGTAGGTGATGTAATATGTCCTGATAGTTTCGATTTAAGGTATAATGTAGAATGTACCGCAGGTATACATTTCTTCCGTACTAAGGAAGAAGCAGAAAATTTTTAAGATAATAAAAGGAGAAAAAGAATATGGAAAAGAAAACTTTAAAAGATTTTGAGAAGACCACAGGTCTTACACTTGATGATATTGTAAAAGGACTAGCTCAGGTTAACACTGAGACTTTCTTCAATATCAATTCTTTATTAGGCGATACAAGTGAAGCTTGTCTCACTGTTTGTAAAGCCTATGCGATTTTATTTTCTACATTAGAGAAGAATGTAGGCTTCAATTTCTTAGGATGTGTTATTGATATATGTTTACATCTTAAGAACCCCGAGGCAGCCAAAAAGTTTGAAGAAGTCCTTGCTTCTATCAAAGATGATTTGAATTTGGATGAGGAAGACGAAGATGATTTTGATTTCGAAGAGTTGTTTAAAGATAAAGAAACTCTTGTTCAATAAGGAGATATGTTTTTATGTTTAAAGATGAAACTATTTACGACATTACTAATAATTGTATCGGTAATAAATGTTCTAACTGCGGTGAATGCTGCGTAGACTTTATTCCTTTAACCAAGCGTGAGGTTAAGAATATTAAGGCTTACATTAAGAAGCATAATATTCAAGAGAATGTTTATGTTTCGGACGGCGAGTTTGATAGTCGCTGTCCTTTCTTTGTTAAGGATAGTTGCAAGCATTGCAGCATCTATCCTGTAAGGCCAGAGATTTGCAAACGATTCAAGTGTTGTCAATCCGCTCATACTATAGCTGACAATAAAGTTAGTCTTAGTTATGATGCAGATTACAACCGCTTTAGGAATGGAAGTTTTTGTGGAACTATGGTCAGTCTTCATAGTTTGTTTTATGATAATGGTCAGTATGAGGCCGAAGCTATCTTCTTAATGTGCCAAGGTAACTTGGAAATATTTGAGAAGTATGTGAAGAACGAATGCTTGAACCATTATTCATTTGGAATCCCTCAAAGAAAGGAGGTGAAATAGTATGAGATACAGTTTCATAAGAGATTTATTAAAGGCTAATGATGCTGATAATATAGATTGTCAAGTCTTATTAGCTATTGATACAGCTTTATCTGAGCCTGTTTCAGATAAGGTCTTCGATTTGTTGTGTGCTTTCACTAGCATTATTTATAGTGACTTTAATAATGGCTATATTCAACTTCTTGCTGATATTGTTGTTGATTTATACCAGGACTGTGGCTATGGCTACAGAACTCCTGAGTATAAATTAACTCTTAAAGATTTAAGAGAATGTAGTTCATCTGTTATCGATATGGTAGTAAAAATATTTAATTTAAATTATTAAGGAGAAAGAAAAATGGAAAACAAGAAATTAATTTGTTGTATTTGTGGTGCGTACATTGAGGGTTATGGTAATAATCCTGAAGGTGCAATGTTCTATGATTTATTCGGTAGACTTTGCACTCCTACTTATAATGATAATGAAAGATGTTGCGATGCTTGCAATGATACTTTCGTTATCCCTGGTAGGTTTTATAGACTTATTCAAAATATAAAAGGAGAAAGATAATATGAAATATATTGAAGTAATTGATATTGCTTATGAAGAAAAAGATGATACAAACCTTTCATTTATTATTGCAGTAAGCGAAGATGAATATGAATTACTAAAGAGTGATTTAAAGCACATTTTAGATAATCAAGAAGAGTATGACAATGTGTGGGATGCAATGATGAACTGCATTGAAGAACATAATGCAGAACGTATTTGCCCAGACTTTAGTATGGATTGGTAGGTGAATAATATGGAAAAGTTTAAAGTCGGTGAAGTAGTTTTATATCAAAACGGAGATTGTTTTGAGTTAGGTATTGTTAAAAGAGTATGCGACAACGGAGATTGTTTCGTGTGGTATCATACTGGAGATACTGCAGCACGTACTCCTTCTTGTTATTTACATAAGCTTACTAACTCTTATGCTTTTTTCATTATGAGATTAAGTTGTGATTTTAATCCTAACCTTAATGAAGCATTAAAGTGTTTGGAAGAATTAAGAAGTAATTTAGGTGTAATTTATAATAATACATTAGATATTATTGAACAAGTTTTATTACATCAAGAAGAACAAATAAAATTTTTGTTAGAAATTAAGTTAAATGAGGAGAAAGAATAATATGAAGAATAGATTTGGAATCGATTTAAGTTTATATCCTGATGTTAATATCTGTGATATTACTTGTGCAGGATGTCTTTATGAGCAGACTTGTCGTGAAGCCTGCGAGATTTGTGAAATAGATATGTGTTTAATTAGACAGCTTGCTGCTGAATTATTATCTACAAGTGATTTAAAAGATGAAGCTTACTACGAGGCTGAAGACAGCCTTGTAGATGAGCTATTCAATCTAAAAGATACAAAGTTTAAAGACTTTGTTCTTTTAAATCCTACATCTATTTTGAAAGGAGGTGAATAGTATGTATAACTACGTTATGCTTATAGGAAAAATTATTTCTTTCAATGAATCTCAAGTTGTTCTTGG
>AUXO015727460.1_pt1 | contig 50186 bp, 80 predicted proteins | sample 768731 | NCBI WGS metagenome assembly AUXO01 (sample SAMN02715735, study PRJNA202380) | gut metagenome | biome: sheep rumen | host: Ovis aries | place: New Zealand: Palmerston North | reverse complement strand
AATGAAAGAGCTTGGGAGGTTAGTCAGAAGGATTATCAGGACTCTATTAATGTAACTAGAGCTATTAAAAATGCTGGTTTTGATCAAGAAGTTTATAAAGATAGAGATAATACTATTATTAATGAATTCTTAAATAATTTTAATTCTCTTGTAAATTTTGAAGAGAGAATGAAAGCATATTGTGAATTCAGAGACAAAAATTTAGGAAATAAAAACTTAGAAAATAGACTTCATTATAAGATTACATCCAACTATGGAGATGATAATAAGTTTGAGAATTATTATAATTTTTATGGTACTTCTGGATGTAAAGCAAGATCTTATAAAGAGGCTAATCTTAAAACTGGAATTTCTGATAAATCAAAAGATATGATTTTAATCAGAGAGATATTTAGTATTTTCAGCGTAGGAGATAAATTAGCTAAAAATCAAATTAAAGAGACATTATCTAATATTTATATTAAATTAAATATTAAGTCCAAACCTAAGGCCAGTGATCTTGAACAGTGGTTTGAGATTAAAGAAACTCAATACAGGGAAAATGGTAAAAAAGTTAATGGATTTGAAATAATAAAAAAGAAGGGAGATTAATTTCTCCTTTCTAATTTTTTTAATCGAGTGCACCAATTGCTACTAGTAATTCTCTCATCTTAGTCCAATCTATGAATGGTCTAGGGCTAATGTTCGTATCTAATTTCAATGGAGCGCCAAGTGCAGCGTCGTCTATATAGTAGTCCGCATTAACTTTTCTACTTTTTGTCCATCTCCACTGTACTGGATTTCTATTTACTCCCCATAGAGGTATATCATTATCCTTAAACCATTCAACAGCTGCAGCCTCTGTATCAGGGTCCCCAGGTTTCATTCCGGGAGCTCTCATTGTATGTAGAATTAGTTTATGACCCTTATCTACTAATTCCTTCAACACAGGTACAGCTCCGATATCCTTTCCAACTTCAGGAAATGCATGTGAAACACATGTACCATCGAAGTCTACACAAAATGTAAGTTTTCTTTTAAATATCATATTCTTTTTTAATTTCGTTTAGTAATTTTTGTGCTTGATCTAAGAATGAATTATCCATATGTGAATCTCTGGTTTGATTTCTTTCCTTACAGATTTCCAAGGGTGTATCAATGATTTTTAAGATTACCTCATATTCAGGGAAATCTCTAACCAAGACTTTATAAGATTCAATTTCATATGGCATAAGATTAGTATTATCTACAACTATATCTAATCCCATCCTCATCCAAGTTTTAAGAAGGGCAATTTTAGATTCTATGACAACCTGATTTGGTTTATTTTCCCAAGTTTTAAGGATCATAGTTCTAAAATCATCATTATTATACCTTACCCTATTTTCAGGATCTTCTTTAACCCACTCTTTTGCATAAGTTGATTTTCCAGATCCCGGTAAACCTATTAAGACTAAGAGAGTTTTCATATTTTTATTACTTTTCCGCACTTAGGGCATTTATATATGTATTCTCCGCTTGGTGATTCATTAATAAATTCAGCCCATTCACCACAAGAGCACTTAGTAACATCTTTACCCATCTTAGCAATTGCAAGAGCTACTAAAAGGAGAAGACCTCCTCCACATAAACTAAGTATTACTGTCCACATCTTTCTTTAGATATCTGTTATACATTCCCCAAATTACGGCAGGTCCAACTTTAGCTTTTCCTGTTCTTTGGGAATCTCTTTTAATACACTCTTCAGGTGAAACATCAAAGAACTTCTCTTCAATCTGTAGGTCTGGTATATCTTTTACAAGATTCTTCAGTGCCTCTACAGTTTTTGGATTAAGGTTTGTATCATCTACAATAACATTGTAACCTTTCTCTAGTCCCCTTAGAATAGCTTGATGTTCTACCTGAGTAACCAATTTCTCAAACTTAGAACTGAACTCTCTTCCTAGCATATTTCGAATATCATCTCGATTTACTCGAATATAGGTTGGTTCAGATTCTAGGAATGTTTTAGCCCATGTACTTTTACCAGCTCCGGGCAATGATTTTAAAATTAATAACTTCTTCATAACATAAGTAAGGAAATAAAAAGAGATTGAACTACTTTTTAGTATAATTCAATCTCAGCAATTTTAAATTTTATAGCAGATCTCGTCAATCATTCCATACGGTCCCCATTCACCACCTTTACTAGTTGGTAGTGCTTTTTCAGGTCTAACCCAATTATCACGATCCATTCTCTTCCATATTTCATCATGGCTAAGTCCGGTAGCATCCATATAAATTTTACAGATATCCTCTTTTAGCTCAGTAATAAAGTTTGCCTCAATTACAATATCTGATTGTTGTGTTCCACCAGGTACGCCACCCATTGGTTGATGACATAGAAGTTTTGCTAGAGGTAGTGCTTTTCTCTTTCCTTTTGCACCTGCCACTAATAGAAGATTACCACAAGACGCAGCCAGACCAATTGCTGTAGTTGTTACATCACAGTTGATAGCTTGAATCGTTGAAATTAATCCAAAAGCATCTGTTACACTTCCACCAGGACTGTTAATATATATGTTAGCATCCACGCTACTATCTAGTTGATCCATATAAAGTAACTGTGCAATAGCAATATTACAAGTCATTGAGTTGAACTCTTCACCAAAAAAGATAATTCTATTTTCCATAAGATATGAGAATATGTCTTGTTGGGTCATATTAAGTTCAGCCTCTCTTACAATATATGGGGAGATATGATTCTGTGGAGTTAATGCACCCTTTCTTACTCTATCATCAAAAGCGGTCATTTGATATGGAGATCTGCTTTTGAAAAACTTTCTAAAGTCTTCTAATTTTTTCATATAATTGTATAATTTAATATTACTCACATAGGTAAGGAAATCGAATGACCATTCTTCCATCCTTCTGTACATCCGATTCTAAGGTTTGGGTCCTTTACCAGCTGTAACCATAAGTTTATAAACTTAGTTTTATTTGCTGTTCTATCAATGTTTACCATTTCAAGTCTCTTTGTAATCCAAACTAGTAGGTTTTTAGCATCCTCTTCACTTACATCATCCCCCAGTCTAGATTTAACTACAGCATCACAGTTTTCACAAAGTTTAACCATTTCTTTTGGACTTCCCAATGAAAATTCATCAGACCAATCTCTAGAGTTAGAATCGTCTTCAGAAGAGATATACTTTCCTTGTCTAAAGCGATAAAATCTAATACTGTGGCAGATTGATGATGTTTCCATTCTGAAGATATGTCCCAAGGTTTCTTTATCTATTATAGGATTTACAGTATAATCTTCTGTTTCTGTAATATCTTTAAACATGAATCTTACTGCAAATTTATCACTCCCACTAATTTTAGCTTCTGGAATAGGGTTTCCTATACAAAGGCTGTGAATATAAACTACATAAGTTTTTATAGTCTTTAATCCTTCCCACTTAATCTGCTGGTATAATTTAATATGTTCTTTTATCATTTCAAAGATAAGGAAAATAAAAGGAAGATCCCGAACTTCACAGCTCAGGTCCTCCTCAGATAGTTGACAAAATCAGGATTCTTGTATTATCATTGATTTTAATAATTTTATTTCTCTTTCTTGTAATTTATTTTCTCTTTTGAGTGAATCTATTTCCTCAGACATTCGTTTTATCTTTTTACTAAGTCCTTCATAAGAATTAATTAGTTGTTTGATACTTTTAAAGTTTCCCAGTATTCTCTGGGTCATAGATTCTTCAGTCATAGTATTAAGTTTAATAAAATTTATTCCATTTTTAAATCCCGGATATTTTTCTAAACTTAAACTCGTTTTCAATTAATAAATTATCTTTTTCTCTAGTGGCTTGAATTTTAATAGTATCTTGATACGGTCCATCTATTATATAGACAAGAGTATCTGCTTCAATCCACCACTTTTTAATACTATCTCCTTCAATACTATCATCTACTGCTCCGGTATGATCTGGATATAATGTATAAATAACATCTTCATATTGCCATTTACCACAAATAGATTTATCTATATTACAGCCTATAACCAATAGGAGTAGACAGCTTACTATTAAAAATCTTCTAAACATCTTAATTCAAAAAGTTCTTTAATTCCAAGTCCTCTATACATAAGGTTTCCAAAGCTTCCTGAATAATGATCATGGAAATGACCATAAAACCAGTACTTAGCTCGTATTTCATTTAAAATTTTACTTAAGTAAGTTCTATCTTCTATACATTTATTATAAGTTTCAGTATCCATCATATCATCTTTTATAGCTACTGGTTCAAATGTAATAGGGGCTGTATGAGATATAATTATATCGACACCTCCAGGCAAGTCATTTAATTTTTGAATAGGCCTTTCATTCTCCCACCAAACTTTTTTAAGAGAACCTTGTCTTTTGAGTTTCTCATTTTCCTCTATTCTCATTTTTATATCAATACTAGTAGCTCCGCCGATAGGATAAATACTCCATCCATCAATTTCAATAGTTTTGTGATCTTCTAAGAATTCTAAGTTAGGAAAGTTATGTTTTCCATCAAACCATTGAGGATCATCATGATTACCTCTACATGTATACAGCTTGATATTATTCTTTTCTAATCTATCCTTTACACTATCATATAGTACCTGCATACTATTAGGTCCTCCAAAACCGACTCCAAAATCTCCAACTATTATTATACTAGAGTCTTGAATCTTGTGTTGTTCTACGATAGTCCAGACCAATTCTTTAAGATCTCCGTGAATATCTCCACAAAAATATATTGTCTTTTTCATGCTTCCTCCTCTACAATCCTTACTAAGAGTCCTTGTTGTTTAGCAATCTCAATCATATTTTTTGTACCTTTACATTCAGAATAAGCATCCATGAAAGCTATACAGGCATTACTAACAGAAGCCATTTCATAATTTCTTTTATATCCAGCGCTTTTTCCATATTTTTCCCAATTAGCTGGAAACCGTTTTACTTGAAGACCTCGTTCTTGTGCATATTTTTCACCAAGTGTGTCTGCTCCTCTAGCAGCTCCAGAAATAATGATTACTTCTGTCATTGGATCCTGAAGTTTCTGGGAAAGGTAAAAGTCACATCTTTCTTTAAGTAGATCATAATTTGAAAATTCTCTTGATCCACATATAATTACTGAAAATGGTATCATACATAAGTTATATTATAGTAATCTGGGCAAAGGGTAGTATAAAAAGTTCCTCCTCTATCATCCATAGAAGAAATCTCATAGCCAGTAAGATTTAATTGAAATATGCTCATATTTTTTATCATATTCCCTCTTATATCATATAAAGTCCACTTAGCATCTGGAAGTAAACACTCACCTCTTTTCTTAATATAGTATTGTAGTTCATTAATACCATTGAACTCGACCCAATTCATAAAAAATCGATGAGCATTATAATTTTTACTATCGAATTTCAAGTTAATTGTTAGATTTCTCGAAGTTACTGGTGGTGGATATACATTAGCAGTTCCTCCATCAATTACAAAATCTATAGAAGATAATTCTGGTAGTGCTTCTTGCGTAAAGATTTTATCAAATTCTGTATTAGTAAATTCGAATATCCAATTATCTCTGCCAAAATCTAATCCTCTTATCATACAATTAATTCTTTTATAAGGTTAATAGGTGAATCTTGTATATCCCAGGCTTTTACCATACTAGAACCAATTTCATTAATCTTTTTCCTTAGATCATTAGAATTAGTCATTACTAAGACAAAAGAGGAATCTTTATGTTTATAAATGAAATCCATGAGGTCTACTGTTTCATTAATTCCAGGATCTTTAAGAAGAAAGAAATCTGCATTCCAATCTTTTAGTTGTCTCTTAGAATTTTCAAAACAATATTTTATTTCTAAGTCTTTCATTTCTTTTTTAAAGTCCTTAGTATCATATTGATCCGATGTAAAATGAAAGTAGAGTTGCTCAGGCTTTGTTACTTGATCAAATCGTATATTAAAAGTGCTAGGTTTAATACTAACACATATGTATTCATGATCTGAATGTGGGATTATACTTTTGTATAAGTGTAGGTCTGTGAACTTTGAATCATCAAAACTAGAGATTCCTAACTCATCATGTATAAATCTTGTTACTGCATCACTAATAGCCTTTTCACAGTTTCCAACGTCACGTCTACTAATGCCAGATTTAAAGATATAGTTTTGTGTTACAGTGAACTTAGTGGTTGTAGTTAACCATTCAATATGTTCAGTGAAATCAACAGCTCTAAGAGCTTCTGTAATCACATCACACATTCTTTTACTTTCTGCTGATTTGTAGATGTAAGGAACTGGTTTTCCTCCTCTATAGATTAAACCAGCCTTATACATTGAATTTATACTCTGAATTTTACTATCCAGGGTTACAAATATTTTTATTTCCTTGTTCATATTTTAGAATGGATTTGGTCCACTAGCACGTTTAAATTGACTTTGTGCACTTGAATCTCCTCCGCCCATATTATTAATTCTATTAGCCATACTCATTCTATTTGCCTGCTGAGCTTGTTGCCAAGACGTAATCATAGCATCAATATCTTTCTCAGTAAATGTTCTTTTTTCTTTAACCTGTCGTAAATTATCATATACATCCCTTGGAACACTTTTAAATCTTCCACTTCCGAGTCGAATATTATAGTCAATTACATTCTCTTCTCCTCGACGAGATTTTATTATCTTGCATATTCCAAGCCCATTTAAATTTCCATTCTCTCTGGTTCTTGTCATAGCCCAATCTACAGCATGAATTTTTCTAGCGGATTCACCAACCTGATCAATTTCAATAGTTGCCATTGGATCTATAACCCAGGATATTTTCATAGGTTGTGCTAGGATAAATACAAGTTTATGATACGTTACTGATAATTCACTTAGTTTTGCATACTGTTCTCCAAAAACTGTATACATTGAATCTGAAGAGAAACTTGTCTTAAAGTTACTATCATAATCAACAAAACAGGCTTCATAAGGTTTGTCTTTAATGAAGTCAATATACTCTTCTACTGTAATTGCAGAAGCTGGAACGACAGTAATGTCTAAATTATCATTTAGTGCTTTTTTCAATCCTAGGTAAACATTCGTTAAATTTTGTTTTGCCTCATAGAATGGAATTCCGTAATACATTGCACCCATACGAGTAATAAAGTCCATTTCAACCATATCACCCATAACCATATAATGTACTTTGTGGCCCATTAGTGCCATATTTAAACACTCTTGCATCGCAAATAATGTTTTACCAGTTCCAGGAGGCATACTGATTAGCATAAGTCCTGATTTAGGATATCTACATTCTGGTTTAAATGTATCATTGATCCATGAAAACTTACTTGGAATTCCAGTTGTCATTCCGTCAGCAATCATAGCATTCACATCTAATTCTCCAAATCCAGTACTAACTAATTGATCAGATTCATCTCTAGTTTTTATATTAAGTTTTTTAATATATTCAATATAATCACTGGGATGTTCTTGAAACATTTTTCCTGCTTTTTGAAGTACAATAGATGCACTTATATCTCGGAGAAGCTTTTTTGTAGGCTCCATTTGCTCTTTTGTACATTGTTTATATTGAGCAATATCACCTAAAATCTTGTTAGTTTCTGCAGCTGTTTTACCACATTTTACGAGAATACTTTGGAATAAAGGCATTCCTATAGTTTCAAAATCATAGGTCTTGATTGCTTTTATTAGATTCTCTACAAGTGGATTATTAGATGTACTTGGATTTGTCTCAAAGTAGTATTCAAGGTCTTTTATATTATTTTTTGCGTCTTGAAATACGTATTGATTAAAACATGAATAAAGAAGTTCTAAACTTTCCATTATAATTGATCCTCATTAAATGAATAACTTGTAATTTCACAGTACTTATAATACTGTTTAAACATTTCATTTCTTGTTTCTGCGCCTTTAGAATACACGGGAATTTTTCTTTTTGAAAATGGTGCTAATGTGATGATATTCATATGTTTATTACGAGCTACACGACCAATGCACTGTAGAGTAACTCCTGCTACTTTTCCAGATGTGAGTAATATATTCTCTAATCCAGGAAAGTCTAATGCTCGATAACCGCTACTAGTACTTGGAATAACATCTACTAATCCAGCTTTGATATAATCACAACTTTCCTGTAGACTCAACATTGTTTTATTTCCTTGTAAATCATAATATGAATATCCTTCCCCACTTACTAATAAAACTCTTAATTGTCCAATGAAGTAATTATCAATCCAATATTTTAGAACTGCATTTAAGTTATTCATCGGAATAAAGGTTTGTGGATAAGCTTTACACACTTTCACAATAGTCTTACAAATTGTATCATCTGTCCATATTTGATTCATTATTTCATTATACATATTTCCACTTTCCTCGATTGCATCATTATTAAATTTTAAAAAATCCATAGATTTAGTTTTAATAACAATGTCATCGATTTTCATATTAAGTGGGAGTCTAAATATAAGTGCTGGACCAAAATACTTAATAAGATCTCTGTTTTGTAAGATCGGATCACTGAGCCCATTTGTAAAAGTTAATGCTGTTCCATTATATTTATCTGCCGTACCACTAAATCCATAGAAATTCTTAGCATTCTTGAGTTTCGTATATATAAATTCTCCACCTGGATTAATTGTATATTCAACCTCATCAACTAAGACTACATCATAGGTAGATAAAATTTTCTCAGCATTTTTTACACCCTCTTTTGTTTTAAATTCTTTTCTATTCAAGAGGCCCTGTGTTATCATACAACAAATTTGGTCTCCTATAGTAGTACTTACTTTTATACCAAATCTAGTTGATGCCCTTTTAATAAGTTCGTCTCTTGCTTTCGTTCCAGGGGTTACTAGTAATATTCGTTTACCTTCCCCTAAAAAATGATTTGTTAATGTCGCTATCACCTCAGTTTTTCCATAAGATGTATTAACTTGAAACAAACCAATTTTATACTTAAGCAAGAATAAGACATCACTATTTTGATAATCTCTTAGGTTAGGGAATGGAACATCTCTATATGAATCAGTCATTATAGCTGCTCTCAAATCATTCCAATCATCAATACTGATAAGTCTTGAAAAAACATTCATAACATATGCTGCCCAACCTAATCCAAGAACGAACTTATATTTTCCATCTCCAAGCTCATGTTTTCCTCGGTTATATATAGGTATATTCTTTTTATAAACGCCTCTCTTTTTAGTGAAAGGATTATAACCTTCTACCTCCATCGTACCTTGAAGAAAGCATGAAACACTAGGATCATCAGTTAAAATTTCAATCTTGTTATCTTTAACTTTAGCTGAAAACATCTTTTACTTAATTTTGCTTTTTATCCATTGAAGAGGCAATCCAAGCTTAATTCGCTCCTTCATAGTCTCTTCAGGATCCTGTCCTTTTGATTTTATAATGGATATTGGACAATAGTCTATTACTCGTTTTATTTTATTTGCAATTCTAATACTAATCTTGGTTTCATCCATCCATATTCGAATTTCATCTAAGTAATCACAAACATCTCGAATATAATCAATTTGATAATCTGAGATATTAGAACCTAAGACTGCTACTGGTGTATATTCAGGGGCTTGTATTAGAACTGCTATTGCATCAAAGATACCTTCTACAATCATTATTTTATGCTTATATGGTTCTCCACGTTCAATAACATACGGAGACTTAGCTGAAACTGGAGGAAAGTAATATCTAATTTTACTATTTCCAGTAAATCTAATCTGATAATAGAATGGTTCTCCCTTATAGAAAAAGGGCATTGCAATATTTCCATCTATAAATTTAAATCCAAGTATTTTGTATAAGTCCGCCATATACTTATGCCTTCCTATTAAATAATCATATCCCCTTTGATCAAATTCATCAAATTCAAACTTAAATCTATCTAAAGACCACTCAGGATCTTCTAGCCTAACTAAGTTAAAAGGTTTATGAAACATTCCAGGAAGAAAGTCTGGCACTTTAACTTCTACATCTACATTATCATCAACATTTATATACTTCCGACAACAAACAAAACAATATCCAACGCTTAGGTCTTCTCTTATGTAAAGTTTATGTTTACTATGACCTTCAGCTTTACAAAATGGACAATGAATTATATATTCTCCATTGGAATTGACATGAGTTTTAACTTCATCCATAGAACTCACGCCATAGTATTCTTTCAAAAGATCTTCAAAATTACAAAATATTAACTTTGAACCATCTTTCTTTACTATCTCCTTATATTCCATTTGTAAAAAGTATAGGGACCAATGAGAAAATTCTCAGAGATCCCCAAGTAAAAATTTACTCCTTCTTTCCTTTACGGTTACCCTTTTTCTTTGTGGTAACTTTCGGAGCTTCAACTTCTTCTGCCACTTCTTCTACCTTTTCCTCAGTCTTCTCCTCTACTACAGGAGTTTCTTCGGGAATTTCTACTATAGATTCCTCTATTACTTCCTCTTTCTTTTTGTCTTCTACAATAGGCTCTGGCTTCTTTGGGCTAAAACGCTCAATTGCCTCATCTAATGTTTGTACCATAAGAGGTGCACATGCAGGAATGGTAGAACACATACTAAGCTCATAAGGGCCTCCAATAATCAATGCAATTTCATGTTCATCATAAGTTGATACTATCAAAGCTAAGAAATCATTGTTAGGAGCAAAGTCCTTACTAGGGGTATGTGCTGCAATAGATAATCTAATATCACCAGTCAATGGCAGATCAATCTGTGATTTTGTACCGTTAAAAATTCTCATTTCTTTTAAATTTTATACTTGTCATTTTGTTAAAGTCCCTCAGTATAGCTGAGGGATTTGTTATTTCTCAATATTAGGGTTTTCAAGCTCCTCCAAGCGTGTTTTCTTTAATAACCTGTATATCTTCAATCTTTGTTGTAGGGGTAATTATTGAAAATACAACCTCTTTTTCAGGTTCTTTTCCAGACCAAAAGTGTTTTGGCTTTGATTTTGGTTTGTGGAGTCTAACTGCAAAGAATGAATTCCCTAAGGATACACATGTTCTTTCCCAGTTCTCATATTCTTCTTGATTTTCTAACCACTCAAAAAAGTAATATCTAACATATGAGGCAAAAGTTCCATGCGTTCCTTCATCTGGATAATCTTTATTTTTAACCAGATCTGTAATATCTTTTTCTAAGTTATCTAATACTATGATATCTGGATTACTTTTAAAACTAAAACTTAGTTCACTATTATCAAATTCAAGAGCAGTATAGACAAGACTTGGATCATAATATTCTATACTTGTTTCTCCATCAATAGCTACTCTTGTATAAATAGCTTGTTTTAATTTAGGAACACTTTTATGAATACTATTTTTCATGTTAAAGTTTCCATTTACTTTCTTTCCTACCAGTTCTCTTAGATATCGTTCAGAAATGCTTGATCTAAAAATATTTCTTCCACTAAGAATAACAATATCTGAATAAACTGCAGCAAAACTAAGAAGATAAGGAACACCAAAGCTAAGAATATTTCTTGCAGCACTGATATATCCTCCCATAGGATTTATAGAAACTATTTTAACTTCATTTTGCTCACACCATTTAATAACTTCATAATTAAAATCCAAAGGGCATGTAGGCAAAACTACATATTCAAATTTGTGTTGTTTCATTATGTCTGATAATAGAACTGAGGACTCAGGACAATATATACCAAAACTTTCAACATTATTTATAGTTTCTGGTACACTTGACCAATCAATGTCAGGGTCTAGAAATAAAGTTTCTATCTTAAGAGTATTTAAAAAACCTAAATGTGATTTTACTACTAGGTTCAAGTTTTTAGTACTTGGGCAGTAAGTAAGTATCTTTTTTCCACTTACTTTGTCTTTTAAAAGAAAATCATTATTTGCTTCAATACTCGTAAAAACGTAATCAAAGTCATCAAGACTAGTTGGTGGTAAATTCATACTAGAGGTATCAATACCACTACTTTTTATTCTATAAATTTGTTCTTCCATTATAAAATTGATATATTAATATAATCTTCTCTATATTCCGGAGTCCAAGTAATATTTACCTTTAGTGGATTATCTGGATTAACAATAATTGTATTTTTTAAGAATATTCCATCTCTAAAGATTCCAACATCTCTAGTAAATTCTTCTAGCATTTCCATAACTAGTCTCACAAAATTTTTATTCCTAAGAAGAATTAACTTTAAGATTGTAAAATCTGCATAAGATAAATCTCTATAACTGATTTCATCACCAGTAGAAAACCGCTTAATTTGGAATAAAGCCTTTATATTATCATTCTCCGTATTAAAGAATTTTATACATCTATTACTTTTCTCACCTTCACCAGTAGGAGACAGTCTTAAACGTTTTGTTTTTCTTACATCAGAAGAATTCAAAATATTATATCTACTATGATGTCTATTATCATAAGGGATAATATCTGGATACACTAGTTCGTAATCTTTTAATATTAATGTTTTTCCTCGACTAGTATATTTAAATTGATTGTCTATACTAACTAGATGCAGACCATTAATGTTCTCTTCACAAATTGTCTTTGGATATCCAGGTATAAAATCAATCAACCACAATTTATTTCTATCCTTAGCTTCTTTTTGAAGAAGTAATTTTAGGACTTTTTTAAATTCTCCAAATTCATGAGTCAATGTTGTCTTAGTATAGATATCATCAATTATAAACATTTGAAAATACCTATCTCCTAAAATTTTAGAATAAAAGGTTTTAATTGCAGTTTGAATTGACCCTATTATATTATCCCGTTCAAATTTATTATTTCCGATACAGTCCCAGCATGGAAGATAGTAGTTCTCATTATCTAAGAATGTTAAAGGAATGAGTGGTTTTCCACACTTCCAACAACTGTGACCTTCAAAAGAACTATTATCACGTTCAATATAGTCTTGAACTGACATGAAATGAAAATTTTTAAGATGTTGTTCTAATTCAGAATATGTATTAAATTCTTTACCACAATATGGACATTTAATCTCTTTCATATATTGTAAATTCATACCTAAGAAAATCATCTATGTGGTACTCTCTCCACTTGCAGGTAAACTCTCCATGATATGATGGAAAGAATGTATCGGCTCTGAAAGGAGTATCGAAAATTTCAGTTAAGTAAAGAGTATTGGTTAGTGGCAGAGCTTCTTTATATATCTGTCCACCCCCAATGATAAATACTTCTTCCTCCTCCTGACAAGTTTTTAAAGCTGTTTCAAGATCAGAGAAACATTCAAACCCTGTTCTTAAATAATTACCAGTTTTACTTAGGACAATATTACGTCTACCTTCTAATGGACCTTCTTCCAATGTATCAGCAGTTTTTCTACCCATAATAATAGTATGGCCCATAGTGAGTTCCCTAAATCTCTTTAGATCATTGGTTATGTGATAACATAACTTCCCTTCATTACCGATTGCGAAATTTCCGATTGATAATGCTGCTATAATTGATATTTTCATATTAACAACAGTAATAGTGATCCAATAGCTAACATAATTCCACAAGTATCAGCTATTAGGTCTTTGTAATCAAAACCAGTGCCATACTTATTATCCCAAAATTCTTTTCCTATACCAACTATTGCGCTGATAATAGAACCAAGAATTATTCCAAGTATTACACTCCCTGAGCACACTCCTATAATGAAATGTGCAGAGATTATAGTGATTACAAATGAACAAAGCAAATGTAACCACTTATCAGTTCCTACAGTCATATTCCTAATAAATTTTTAATCTTATCACTAAGAATCCTAATGTCAGGATGAGCATCAGGTGCACTTCTTAGGTCGATAAAATGCTTCCAATCACTAATAAAAGCAGTATGACAGAGTTCAGTTTGTAAGTCAAGGGGAAGAACACGTCTCGCTTGCTGAGGCTTCCAACCACACTTAATCAATCCCATGTAAGCAAATTCAGATGCTAAGTTTCCAAACATCCAGTAATCAACTTCATTCCATATGTCGAGAGCAGCTCTAGCATTTTCACCATCTATAGCATTAGTACCATATATTGCACCACACATTCGGCGAAGAGCTACCGTCTGAGATTCAATATCAGAGAAATTTCCCTTTTGAATATCAATATCCCCAGGAACTATCACCTTAATCTCATTACCAAATTTATCTCTAGAATAATTACAATACCTAGTAGATTGTTCCATAGCAGAGTTTACAGTATGACGATTAGCTTCTGCACTAACACCACGATCACAAATAAAGTGAATACAAACTCGCTTTTCATGGAACTTTGTTGGTTCGCAAAGATATTGAAGATCACTTAGACGATTATTCTCATAAAGAACCCGATAGTTTGTTGTTACATAAAATTCATCCTTATCTTTCATAATTTTGGAATAAGGATTATTTCTATAAAAATAGTACAATGCTATCTTATGCTCTCCTTGTGTATAGTAGGCTTCATTAGGAAACTTAAGATAAACTGTTCCCTGTTCTAACGCTTTACCATGCCCAGCATTTCCCAGTCTTTCAACAAAAGGTTTAGCTGACCCTTCATTAATAGTGGCCTCACTTTTGTAACAAACTTTTCCAACTTTTTCAATCTGTTTGTAAACTCCTTCAATTCCAGACTCCTGTGTCCAGATCTCTACATTACTTTTTATTAGTTTCATAAAGTTATAAAATTAATATTACCTTTGCCTATAAACACTAATTGATCATACTCAAATTCTCCAGGAATTCTTAACCAATGCTCATCTACAGTACCTTCAAAATTATCTACTACTGCAGCACACCAGTCATGATCCCTTACAAAAGCCTTTGATTCCGGATTATATTTATATAAAGCTTCAGCATCACACACACAACTCATGCCTGCATCAGCACAAAAATTTCCTATAATCTCAAATTCTTTTAATATTGATTCTAGGATTTCGTAAGTCTTATCGTGATTTCCATTTTCATCAAAAACCTTCTGAACCCTCTCTAGAACCTGAATAGGATCAACCATACCAGTATTATAGACTTTCCAACTACCATCTCCTATACCAGTCCTCTCCTGAATGGAGTTTTCTGGCAAGTCGAATCCATAGTCATCTTCATTCCAATCCTTATTTGTTATATAACAAGGATCTGTAATTACTATACTTCCTTTAAATTCCATTTAATATTAAGTTAGAGTTATACATAATTAAGGCACGGCTGTCTTCTGAAGCGCATTTTGTTCATTTCAAAGTCTTATATATGTATGTTGAAAAAATTTATTATAAATAGAGATAATAAAACACAAGAAATAACCTTTTCTCCTGGAATTACATATTTGGAAAATACTAATGTAGCTCAGGAGTTGCAAAAGGTATTAGATTTTATACGTGATGAGGCTTCTATGCTCGGTAGTAGGTTTGGTATGTTATATAATATCGAATTTACTATTGTAGCTGAGATAAAAGGATCCACATATACATATACTACAGTTATTGCAGATAATGAGTATAAAATTCAAGGTATTTCTAAAGATGGGAGAATCTGTATCTATTATGAAAAAGAAGAACCTATAACTGTCGGAAATAATTTTGACCTAAGTGTAGAGGAGGAAAAATTTTATACATCACATGGGAATAAAATTTCTATTTTGAGATCTATGTTTGAATTTCAAGAGGAATTGCTCTTAACTGAAAACGACAATAAGACAAAAGAATTTTTAAATTACGATGAAGAAATAATTAGGGAGTCTGTTAAATTAATGAAAGCTCTTTTTCCAGATGATTGTGCTGGATTTTCAAAAGATTATACAGAAGTTATTCTCCCTAGAGGATTTTCTCTTCCATTAAGATCTATGGGATCTGGATTTAATTATTTATTTAATAACATTCCGGGAATTATAAATTCAATAAGATCTGAAAGGACTTTCTTAAACCTGGAGTATATGCATCTTCATCCACTAATGCTTAGAGCTTTAATGCTTTGGATTAGACAGCAGGGAGGTCATATACTTTTAACAAATAACACTGGAGGAATTGTAGATGATATTATAGGCTCCAAGATCCTTATAAATGATTAATAACAAAATTAATATGAAAATGAAAAAGTATTTAAGCATTGTGTTAGGCGTATTACTTACGCTAAGTTTACAGAGTTGTTTTGTAAATCCTGACTACAACGAGGAAGTTGCGTTTAAAATGCGACCTTGGTTCTTTGGTGACAATGATGTTAGTGAAACTCCTGCCACCGATCTCACATTCTATGCACTTACCTCTACGCCGGTCACTTTTAACATGTTGCCGGTCAAGTATTCTCTGAAGTATGAGGATCTTCAGTCTGATAATAATACACTCCTAGACTTTACTGCGGACGTGTATATCCAGATTCAAAAAGGAAAGACTCCAGAACTTCTTAGAAACTATGGTGAGAATTGGTATGAGACATTCATGAGACCGTTTATTGACAAGAAGATCCGAAATTATGTTAGTATGTATAATTCATTTGATCTGATGTCAAATAAAGATGTCCTAGACTCTCTCGATCGCGGTATTCAAAATGACTTGGAAGAATATGTGGCTCACTTGAACAAGGAAAAAGAATTTCCTATTATAATTAAGAATGTAATTATGGGTCGAGGTCTTCCTAATGACGAACAGAAAAAAGAGATGAATAAAACGGCCGCTGCTATTCAAGCTGCTGAAACCCAACGTAGAACGACAGAAATGGAAGTTGCACGTAAAGAGGCTGAAGAAGCTAGAGCTATGGCAGATAGAGCTTACATGGATAAAATGAATCTCAATGCATCACAATTTATTCAACTTAGAGCTTGGGATGTAATTGAAAAGAAGCAGGGTGCTAATATAGACGTTCTTGTTGGATCAGGTGGAACACAAGAAATGTGGAATATTAAACGATGATTAAGAAATACAAAAAGAAACCAGTAGTTATTGAGGCTGTACAATATTACGGCCAAAATAAAGAAGAAATTGACAACTTCATTGGATCAGTGACTGAGGAAGAGTATAAATTTGATGGTGACAGAACTAATTCTACATCAGTACGAGTACTATTCATTCAGACACTCGAAGGAAAAATGGAAGTAAGTCCTATGGACTATGTTATCAAGGGAGTTCAAGGAGAATTTTATCCTTGTAAACCAGACATTTTTGAACAAACATATGAAGAAGTCTAAAATAACAGGGAAGGAGTAAAATCCTTCTCTATTTTTGTTGGGGTTAATGGCTTTAAAATTATAAAAAAAGAATAAAGGAGATTAATTTCTCCTTTCTAAATTTTATGCTATACTTCCTCCACTATTATTGTTTCCTGACGCAATAATTAAGATTGTTATAGCAACCATAATTATAATTAATATTTTAATCTCCATCGTCCTCTCCTTCTATTTTCTTCATCACCTTATTAAATACTTTTCCGATAGCTTTATCCATTACTACGGCAGGAATCATTATTAATTCAATTACGTGATTGAATCCATTTCTTAACTTTTTCAGCTGCATATGTTGCTATTGTTTTAATTATTCCAACCTTTGAATTCACTGATGTTATCAAGCCGTACACTAGTGTAGCTAAACAACCAACTACTAGCCCACATAAGAATATTAATATATTGCTAATCATTTTCTTCAATTATTAGTATATTATCTTTATAATCAATTGATATTCTTCCCATTTTAGAAAGAATGTTTTGTCCTAAGAGAAGTGGAGCATCAGGACTTTGAATGATATTACATTGAACATTTCTTAATGTTTTTCGTCCAACAGTAACAGAGTCTAGTGTGATTACTCCACATTTTTCAGTATTTCCTGAAGCATCTATATAGAGACTTTCATCCTTAATACTATCGACTTTCTCTTGATGCAGTAAGAACATGTATTCCACTATAGACATGCTCATACCGCTAGCTCCAGTATCAAGAACAAATCTCATAGGTATCCCTTGAACTTCAACTTCTAAGTAGTGTGTATTATTTTCATTTTCCAGTTTTACTATCCACTGTTTATCATTACTTAGTGGAATCGTATCTACAACAGTTGTCTTAACACTATCACTTTCTTCTATTCCAAAAACTCTATTCTCAAGTAGCCGATATGCTCTTGGGAACATGTGAGACAGGAGCCATATTAATACAATAATTGTAATCAAGGCTCCAATACTTTTTGTTAAACATCCTTTCATAGTCCTAATAGTTCTTTATAATCTGGAAATAATCCTTTTAATAGACTAGCTTTATCAGGGAAGACATCATTTTCGTGTTGTATATGCTGTCCGTCATCTGATATATACTCTATCCACGATTCCTTTCGACATTCATCAACCTCTACAGTAATTTTGCCTATTCTCATGCTAGTCACATAATCTCCAGCCATAAAATATACTGTATCACCTATATTATATCTTGTTTCTATATTCATTATCATAGTTAAGGAAATAAGGAAAAGAAAATGGAAACTTATATAGTCTCCATAGCAAAGTGTTCTATTACTGCTTGAGTAAGTTCCATTTTCTTCTGGTTATCTTCTGTACAGCATTTCTCTCTTACAGATACTGTTGGTTTCCCTTTCCATATATAGCCAATTTCTTTATCATACATAAGTTTAGTATTAAATGCTTTTTCTATTCTGAACCGTAGGATATTAGTATCTTCAATCACTATCTTTTCATTTAGGTATTTATTTTGTAATTTAAGTACCCTCAAAATGAAAGCATTGTTATAATACCCTACAAAGTTCTGCATTCTTTCTGAAATATATGTTGTCTCTGATAATATTTTATGTAAATTTTCAAACTCTTTGGCTATTTGAAATTCATTCCAATTTTTCATATATTTCATCGCACTCTCTGTGCTCCTAATAAAAATGCTGAGTAACCAATAAATAAATTTTTCCATTTTTATCCTTTTAAAATTATATAGAGTATACCCTTGCTCTTCACTCCAGGTATCTCTACATATATAAGGATTTGGGACTAATTTTAACTGTAAGAAAAAATGGGGAGCTACCCTCCAAGGCTTATAAATTAAACATATCATTCATTTTAAATAATGGCAGCGCAGCTAGTATCTAAGCTGCAATTGAACTAATGTTTTGAGGTTCGCTCCCGGAGAGACAGCCCTTACGCGTACTAGTCCTCTCCAAACATAAGGATTTCAAGTGTTAAGCTTCTATATACAACAATTCAAATTGTTTTCTAGTTAGACTCATAATTCTATTATCTAATCCATAGCAAATAATAGAATCTCTTCCCTTAGCACTTACTAATGCGTTTATTCCAGTAACATCTTTAATTTCATAACCTCCGTTACCTGTATCATTAATCTCAATGGAAGTATTACCTTCTCCATCTATAAAAGTAACTTTAGCATTATTTGATAGCCATTCAGGGACTTTCCAACCTCTACACCATATCCCCTGTAAAAACATAGGATAGGCATTATTTTCACCTTTTTGTTTATACATCTCCTAAATTTACAACTTCAAGATATTCCATTCCAAGATCTTTGATTAAGGATGCTACAATATCTCGAATATCATCCGTTTCAAAAGTTCTAAGATAATTATCTCGATCTTTTTCTAACCACTTCTCTACTACAAGATTCTTAAAGTAAATATATGGACTTGAACTTGTATGTGTTAAGAACATACATTTATCAGCTTCCTCTTCGGTACTTTTCCAAAATTTCCAACCGCTAGACTCCTCTTCTTTGTAGAATTCGTATAGTTCATCTGGTTCTAGTCGTCGAATTTTTAAGATAGGTTTTACCAATGTAGAAGCTGTCCAATTTACCAAGGATTTTGGTAGTTTTGCTCTATTCTCAATTTCTGCTATATTCCAATCATTTAAGAGTAGATATCCTATATGTTTTTGGAATATATGTTTAGAATATTCAAGAACGTCAAATAATGTTTCTCCTATTGTCTTTGTTCCATAGATAAATCCACACCCTCGATTAAGGGAGGTAAATTTTTTCATATTTATCTTATGGTTGCCAATTTTATTACTGAAGATAAAGAATATATCAGAAACTTCACTAAGCCTATCTATCATTTGTTGCTCAGTTTCAGTTTTTGGATAATCTTTACCAACCATTATTATACTCAGTATTACGTGTTCTGGCTGTCTTAAGATATAAACTGCGTTCTTATTCATGATTAATATTTGTTTTAATTTCATAATTAAGGAAACTAGAGTAACTCGAGCGCCTTATTTGTGTTATGAAACATAAAGTATATATAGTATATTTCAAACCGGATAAGACATTAGGTTTAGAACATCAAGAGAAAAATATAATAATTATTGATTTTAAGGCATCTGTTATAGAAAGTGAATATAAGTCTATAGTAGAGGATCCTGAGAAAATGGCATATTGGGGAGAAGATATCTTAGGTGGTATTGGAGAATCAATCACTAAGAGAATTTTTACATCTATTCAATGGCCAGCGTTCAATATTAAGCGTATCACCCCAACTTCTGTAGTAAATTATATAGAGAATAATGTATACTTTACTCAACCAGTAGTTTATCCTGAGGAAAAGGTAACATTAGAAAATCTTCAGGCATACTTTGTTGACGGTCCTATAATTAAAATTGAGGAACTAGAGTTGGAGATAGATCATGGAAAACTTGAAACTTTATGGAATGAATTTATGAATCCAGAGAAAGCTGAAGAGAAGATTCATTCTACGAGTAAACTTGTTATTAATGCATTAATTAATCACTTGGGAGAGGATTTATGAAAATATTCAGTGAATTAGAGAAACAGAAAGTTTTTAAAGATATTTCTGATATAGCAGATCAGCTTGGAATTGAATGTTATGTAATAGGGGGATACGTTAGAGACTTAATCTTAGGTTATCCTAGTCATGACATTGATATTGTAGTAGTTGGGTCTGGGATACAAATAGCTGAGGCATTTCATAAGAGAGTTGGTGGTAAACTTAGCATTTATCAATCTTATGGAACGGCAATGGTTAATTATAGTGGTATTGAGATAGAGTTTGTTGGAGCAAGAAAAGAATCCTATGAAAGAGGGTCTAGAAATCCTATTGTAGAAAATGGAACGTTAGAGGATGATCAACTTAGAAGAGACTTTACAATTAATGCTATGGCTATTTGTTTAAATAAAAGCAGATTTGGAGAATTAGTTGATCCTTTTAATGGTATAGAAGACCTAAAGAATGGTGTAATTAGAACTCCAACTGACCCTACTATTACTTTTTCAGATGATCCTCTTCGCATGCTTAGATGTATTAGGTTTGCAACTAGGTTTGGATTTGATATTGATCAGATTACTTGGCAAGGTGTATGTCAAAATTCACAACGTTTAGAGATAATCGTGCAGGAAAGAATTACGGATGAACTCAATAAGATTATCCTTAGTTCAGATCCTAAGAGAGGATTTGTTCTTCTAAAAGAGGCTGGATTATTGCAGCAGATTATTCCTGAACTAACAGTACTGGATACAAATGATAAGGTTGGTGAAGATTATGTTGATTTCCACAAGAATAATTTTTGGCATAGTGTTAACGTTTTAGATAATATGGCCAAAAGATCTGATGGGTTGTGGATAAGATGGGCTGCACTGCTTCACGATATTGGTAAAGAACCTACAAAAAGGCATGATCCTGTAAAGGGTTGGACATTTTATGATCATGAACATATGAGTGCTAAAATGATACCAAAACTCTTCACTAGAATGAAACAACCTTTAGGAGAGGAGATGAAATATGTTCAAACATTGGTAGAACTTCATATGAGACCTCAAATTATTGCCAATGATCAGGTTACAGATAGTGCTGTAAGAAGATTATGTAGTGATGCAGGAGATTATATAGATGATCTTATGACACTATGTGAATGTGACCTTACTACTAGAAACTTAGAGAAAAAGCAGCATTTCCTAGATAACTTTAAAAAGGTTAGGGAAATGATCGAAGATTTGAAACAACGAGACTTTAAACGACTTTTTCAACCTTGTATTGATGGAAATCAGATTATGGAACTTCTCAATCTAAGACCTTCTCGCGAAGTTGGTATCTTAAAACAGGCTTTAAAAGATGCCGTCTTAGATAATATTGTTCCGAATGAACCAGAACCTCTTAAAGAATTATTATATCAAAAAGCAAGAGAAATTGGAGTATTATGAAGAAAGCAATTTTTGTAGGAAGTTTTGATCCATTTACTAATGGACATTTAGATATTGTTCTTAGAGCAATTCCACTATTCGATAAACTTATCATTGGTGTTGGAAAGAATTCATCGAAGAAATATATGTTTTCTATTGATGAAAGAATTAAACTCATAAAGAAAGTAGTACCTAGTGAAGTTGATATTATTCCCTATGATACTTTAACTTGTGAATTTGCTAAGGAGAATGGTGCAGATTATATAGTACGAGGGGTTAGAACTACGATTGACTTTGAATATGAAAAGGTATTAGCAGAATTTAACGAAAAGTATGGTTTAGATACTATATTCATTCCAGCTAATCCTGGTTTGGGGATCGTTAGTTCATCTTTAGTTAGAGAATTAATTAACTTAGGGAAAGATATTTCTTCATACGTACCTTGGAAAATATGATGATTATAGATAAAATTAGAAAGTCAGCACATGTTTTGCATGATAGTGTAGGTCAGATTTATGACATATATCCTTATGGATTTCACTTAGACATGGTTGCTAAGAAGGTTATGGAAGTTACAGATAGAGTTCCTCTCATATTTGCTGCATATTATCATGATTCAATAGAAGACGCTAGACTTACTTACAACGATGTTCTAGAAGTCGCAAAACAATATATGTCAGAGGAGGAAGCTATTGAAGCTACAGAAATAGTTTATGCTCTCACAAATGATAAAGGGAAAACAAGGGAGGAACGCGCTGGAGAAAAATACTATGAAGGTATAAGAAATACTCCAGGGGCTTCTTTGGTTAAAGTTTGTGATAGAATAGCTAATATGACATTCTCTAGAGATACTGGAAATAAACATATGTTTACTGTATATAAACAGGAGCAAGACCATTTTATAGAGAAGGTTGGTATTGAGAATGTTCCGAACAGTTTGGTAGAAGAACTAAAGAGATTATGATAAAGTTTCTATTACAAACAGTAAATGGTGAAGTAACATTAGATTTTGTTTTTGAGCTTTTAAGGTCTTTCGAATATCATACTTGGAAGAATAACGGTCAATTTCAATTTGATTTTGAATTTATAGGCCTTGAAGAACTAAGAACTTTAAAAGATGAAAATTGGAGGGACTGTATCCCAGTAGGAACATTAGAGTATGTTTTTACTTTTATAGATATTTTCCTAGGAGATCATAGAGTAATAAAACCATTAAATGTTCCAGTTCCATTTAAAAGTTGGGCTGGTGTAGAGGAAGTTTTAGGAAAAGAGTTAGTTAGCAGGAAAGGGAAATATTATATTAAGTCAACGGTGGAATTTAAAGCTCCAGAAAATGGAATTTTGGATCCTAATAAAATAAATCCGAATATAATATACCAAATACGACGACCTCTTACTATTGAATCTGAGTGGAGAGTATTTATAAGAAATAAGCAGATACTAGGAGTTCAAAATTATTCAGGTGATCCATTAAGATTTCCGGATCCCGAAGTAATACGAGAAAAAGTTATAAATGGGATAATGAATTGTGAAGCTTACTCAATAGACTTTGCAGTTTATTCATATGAATCATTTTTTGGAACTCTCTATGAAACAACTATTATAGAGGTTCATGAATTCTTTAGTTGTGGCTTATACGGATTTAGTGATTATAATAATTTACCATGGATGTTTATAAGAGCTTGGCAGAGTATCAAGAAAAGATTAGAATCTTAAAGGAGAGAATAGCACAGACCGAGCGTGAATTTGAAAATTATAAGATACGTAGTGCTAAAGAACTTTCAGATCTAAAGAAATATGCAGGTGAGGACGTTATTAAGTCTGTATTACCTGTTCTAGATGATCTTGAAAGAGCTATGAAAGCAGGAGATCCTAGCGGTCTTAGTTTAATATTGGAAAAATTTAAAAGAATTCTGGGAAAACCCTGAAATCCTTATACATGAAGAAGAAATTAAGTACAACATACATATGTAAGGTAGATGTTGCAACTGGTTTCTTCTTTTCCACTATATATCGGAGTGCCTCAACGTGGCATAGTGGTCTAGTGGTAGCACTAAAGTTGTGAAGCCAAACTCCGCGAAGGTATAAATTCTATCCTATAGAGTCTATACTAGAGTACTTTAGAAAGTAATCTCTTATGAGATTATATAATCTTAATAGACATGATTAAAAATAACAAAAATAGTATTATGATAAAGATGTTATGTATAAAGAAGTTTAACAAAATTGAAAAAGAGTTAAAGTTATAAAAACAACAAAGAACCCAAGATCTCTATTAATTATGGAAAGTAGTAAGTTGAATCTTGCAGAGGTATTTATAGGAACAACAGTAATATCTCTTGGAATCTTGAGTCTTTATGAAGTGCTCAGTGGTGATAAGAATGTGAAGAGAAAGGAGGCAAAAGGGAAGAAAGACAGAGCACTTAAAAGGTCAAGTAAAACAGTAAGCGTGAACGAAACTAACAACGATAAGATGAAGATTCTTGTCGCTGAAATCCTAGAAGGCGAAGATAATTTACCAGCAGATTCAAAAGAATTTATCAAGAGAATTTATGAAGCCGCTCTTAAATATCTTCCAGTCAACAAGACATTATTAACTCTCACGCCAAAAACTAATGAGGAGTTAGAAGGTATGCTCCATAGATTTGGCCTTTATGACAAATACTATCGAAAAGTTTTGTTAAAAATACCCAATATTGAGGTAATTTCTACAACAGTTCGTAGAAAGACTGAGAGGAGGACATATATTGAAGTTCCCGCCGCTACGAAAAAAAAAACAGTTTTAACAGAACAATTGTCGGGAGTAATTGTTAATGTTTGAATGACTAACTTCTTTAATAGAGAATAACAAAAAAGAGGAGATAAGAATTAAAGCTTATCCCTTCTTTATTTATTCTTCTTCTAGGTAATCAACCCCATATTTATACATCAAATGCTTTACATCTTTTAATTTAAGTGGAACTTCAAGCTGTTCAACTAATTGGTCGATTTGCCCGATCCACTTTGTTAAGCTCCAACAACAGCACGTATCAGTTTGTGCTTCACAACCTGGTGTTGGATGACCTGGCCAACAGTCCTTTTGACTACAATTAATCATATCCACTTTAAAGATATCCCCTATATACTTATCAAGGGTGGACTTTTTATATCGGTTTAGATTAATTATCCTATTACCTTTTGGAACTCCATCCTTTAATACCCATTCTAGGAAATATCCTTTACTGTCTTTCTTTAACCAAGCATATGATTCAGCCTGATTAGAGTTTTGAACCATTTCTTTTAAAAGTTTAAAGTCGATCTCGTTCATATCTTCTAAGAATGTTTTGTGCTGTTCCAGAAGTCCATCTACCTTTACCAATAAATGCTATATCCATATCACTAGATAATGTCATTGCAGTATCTCTTTCTATATCACCTTTAAAACCACCTATAGTATTAAAATCTCTATCTTCTAAAACTCTAGGTTTCTCTAACATGTGATATACAGTTACTCTTGTTTTATCTAATATATGATCTTTTAGCCAAGCCTGTGCCATTTGGTCTACCCCTTTACAGTCCCCAACCACAAATCTAGCTTCAGTATCAAGACTTAATATATCTTCCAATCTTGGTTCATACCACAATTTAAATTCTTCTTCTTTTATATCTCTATGTCCTGAAATAAAATATATCATAACATATATAAGGAAAATCCTTATTTGTGTATGATTGAAGATAAAACAGTAATAGAAAGTTTAATAAGGTTGCAGCAATCTTATGAACCTATATATCTTAGATTTAGAAATAAACTTAAATATGAAATTTTAATGACCTGTTTATTTGATGATGAGCAGGCAACTAAACATATTAAGTTTGGTTCTAATCTTACCTGTGATATTAAAGAAATAGGAGATAATTTATTTATAGATTCTGTTCTTGTCCGAAATATGGGATCAAGTGGTCGGCAATCAATTAAAGATTTTGATTTTAAGATGACAGCTCCTAGAGATTTATGGACAATCTTCGGGAATGATGAAATGAAAAGAAAATATCCTCGAATTCATTTAATTATAGAGGCAGCAGTTCTTAAAGTTGATAAATCTTTTATGATAGATCTCACAGACATATATTCTGATGCGGTATTACAAGGGAAGATTGATAATATTTATGGATTCTCGGACTTATTTTTCTATGATCCAACATGGAAGGGATTTGGAGTAGAGTCTTTTTCTTATGATCGGAATAAAAGATTAATAAGTCTTAATGGAGGGAAATATAATATAACGACTATGGAGTGTTTTGATTCACTTAGAATACTTCAATCAATTAGAATTAATTATGGGGGAAGAACAGTTTTATAAAACTTATTATAAACTATATAAAGACCTCAGAGTAAGAATAGAAAGAATAATACGCATAATGTTGGTAAACTCAGAAAAAGGAGTATCAATATCATTTAGCCTAGATTCAGATACCTCTTTATACCAAATAAGCGAAATTGTAGATCATCAAGACGAGATCATTCTTTTTATAAAACACTTAGGTCTTATTATTCCATATCAATTAGACCATCTTTATCTTAGAGAACTTCTTCTTTACTGTAAGGAGTCAAATAAAAATGGCGACTTTAATGAAATAATTCTAGAAATTGATGATTATAGAAATCAATTTAAGGAAGATTGTCCTATAGAATTACAGGGTGATTATTCTGAAGAAATATACTTGAAGAAAATAGCTCAAATCCTTAATGATGAAAAAGTTTAATAACATTAAAAATAGAAGAAAATGAAGAACGAAAATTGCTTTTTTAGAAATGATTACCCTACTGGTGAAAAAGTAGAAGTAAGCAAAGTTGAGGAAACTACAATAGTGCCTACTAGTAAACAGCTAGATGAAACTACTAGCAAGTATAGCATTGTAGGCTCAGAACTGTACTTTTAAACAAACTAAATGAGGACTCTTGGGGATAAAAACTTAGGAGTCCTTTAATTTCATACATTCATTATGAATATATTACGAATTAAAGAGCTTATTGAAAAATGTGTAGGTCGTTCACAGAAAGAAGTTATACAAGACTTGCAAGAGGATTATACTATTGGTGAGAATGAAAGAAATGCGGTATTCGTATATCTATTTCCACCAACCCTCTTAGATAGACAAATAGGTCAAAAAATTTTATCAAATAGAGCAAAAACAAAAAATATAAAGGGTTGGTTAGAACCAGAAGATAGTGAATTAGTTATTTTATTGTGGGGATGGAGATCTCAACAGTATAATAGATTTATGAGACATCTATTGCACTCTTTCCTGGATCCAAAACTTGTTTTTCCATTAACTGGAAGGTTTAAGGAGAAATGTGCTTTATGTGATAAGATTGTATATCACTTCGATGTGTGGACGGAAGAATGTAAGAAGTTTCCTCAACTAGAAGAAAAAGAGAAAAAAGAATTTTTGGCATTTGGTAGTAAACAGAGCAGTATAGAATTATGTTTAGACTGTCTTATACAGCTTCAAGGGTTAAATGATATTTTAAAAATCTTAGAAGGAGAAAACTACCTAAATAAGTACCTGAAATGAATAAAACGCGGCTATCGAAGCTTAGTTACCTTATTCATGGAAGATAACATTTGACAAGAGAATGTAGATCATCTATGTTCTCTATTTTTTAAACAACGAAGCGTATGGTAGAAGATTATAGAAGAAAATTTTGGATTCCAGGAATTTCTTTCATGTCTTTTCCAACCTATGCAATTTCTAAATCTGGTAAATTAGTAAACTTTGAAGCAATGGTCTATCCGTCTCCTAAATCGGCTAAAAAGTATACTAGAAGGAAGCAGTTAGTTCGAAGAAGTACTCAAGCACGTCTTTTTGATATGCTTATAAACATTGGGTATTTTAACGGTCTTGGAGATGTTATTAAAGAGATGCCTATAGTATTTGAAAATAGTAAACGATTACCTGGTATGACAAAGGGATTATTTGCTCTTCTAGATTACTATTTTCCATCTCTTAAGTTAGCAATAGAATTGGATAGTGATTATCATGATCCAGTTAAGGATAAAGTTAGGGATGATTACTTATTACAAGCTCATGGAATTCAAACATTTCGTATTAAAGATTTTCAAAAAGAATCTGTACAAAAGGGAAGATTTCATGAACTTACAGCATTACTACAGTCATTAGTTCCTGACCCTAATCCACAGCCTCTTAACTTCACAACAGACTTAGAACAATACTTGAAGAAAAAAGGGTTGTGAAATTCTTATACATGAAGTGAAATTAAACTTAAAAGAAAAAAGAATATGAATATACAAACCGGTTTTGATCCAGATAGTAGCTGTATGACAATTGCAGTTGAAACTAATCTCTTGATTAAGTATTATACTAATCTTGAAGGGATGTTTCTTGCAACGAAAAACAAACCAGAAGGACTTACAGTTACGCAGAGAAATAGAAATACGGCTATTGTGGCATTTCCTGTACCAAAGAGTCAAATTCAGGTGCAAAAAGAAATGCAACGTGCAATGGTTGGGATTGATAAAAGAGTAATGGATGATGTCATGAATGTAATTTCTAAGTTTGTAAATTCTGCTATTAGAAAGGAATTTAAGACAACAGAATTTATACCTCTTGTCGGTTATCCATTGAAAGACTTGAAGGAAGATATTAAGAAGGCAATTACTGCAGGGCGACGTTTTTGTATTATTGATACGTATGATAATTATCTTAAACAAGCAGAACAAAAAAGAGATTATGTATATAATCAATATATTGTCGAGCCTAAGACGGATGAATATGCAGATGTTGCAATACTAATAGAAACCGGAGATATGAAAACACTCAGAAAACTTTATACAGATAAACTTAAGGTTACTGAGTGGACCTAAAGAGGAGAAATATCTCTTCTCTTTTTTAAAATTATTAAAAGATATGATTAATATTTCAGAAAACATAGTGGTATTAAGTCCTGGAGACAATTTTATTGAAAGTCCAGATGCACTTAAGATTTACTTAGCTGGTTGTATGTCAATTGCTGAAGGTGATGCATTTGATTGGCAATCAAAGTTTATTAATGGACTTCAAATTCTGACAGATCCTAGTAGTCAAAAGGCACTTCTTCAATTTAAGGGGAGGCGTTTTGTAATATGTAATCCTAGATCACAGAAATTGAATCCCGAACGTTCCATGGAAAATCCAGAATTTGTCTTAGCACAAAATTGGAAAATGGATGCTATAGAATATTGTGATGGTATATTTTGTAATTTCCTTAAGAAGAGTACTGATGTTCTTCCTCTTATGGAATTCGGATATATTGTAAGAAGTGGTAAGGCAGTAGTAAGATGCCCGAGTGAATATATACATGAGGCTACTGTACGATATATGTGTCAAAGGTTCCAAATTCCTCTTTTACCAGAGGGAAGGGCTGGTGATGTATTGTCAGTACTGCAGACTATGTTCTCATATATTCCTGGTTTTCAACAAATTCAGGGATTGCAATTGCCAGAATAAAATAATAAGAGAGTAAAGGTAAATAACCTAAGCTCTCTTCATTTTTTTTTACATAAGAAAAAAAAGATAGACCGTAATCACTACGACCTACCTTTATTATGAACAAAACAGATCTAGTTGACCTGTCACATATATAAGGATTTCAACCGTAAACTGCAAGAAACTCCTTTTCTTCAATTATAGCTGTCCCTAGTGCTTTAGCCTTAGCTAATTTACTTCCTGAATTAACACCAACAATTAGAAAGTCAGTTTTCTTTGTCATTCCTTTTCCATTAATGCCTCCCATATTAGTTATGATTGTTTCATAATGTGATCTAGTATAAGTAAGAGTTCCAGTAATAACTACTACTGCATCTTTCATTGTACTAGGGAGGACATGTAAACCTGATGAGCCAGATACAGCTTTGCCTTCATCAATATTAGTATCGCCTGCTTTAAATACCCAATCATAAATATCAAAACCATTTTTCTTGGTACTTGTTTTATTTAGAGTATATTCTCGTCTATTATCATCAGTTTCTCCATTGCTGAGTTTAATTTGATTTTCAGTCTCTTCCTCTACTACTAAGAGTTTTCCATCAAATAGATCAATTGGAAGGAATTTCTTCATTTTCCAAAGAACGCCTTCAATAAATTCTCTTGTTTCTGTTGTCCCACCATTAATTGTTGTCATAGATCATAAATATAAAGTTCTATTATCCATCTTTCAAAGTTTTCTATTGAACCACGAAAGATTTCTTTTGTTCTTGTAGTTACCATATGAGGTTTTGTTATAACTACATTTTCATCTTGGGTAACTTCAACTTCGTCTACACCAACCATACTTATATTATAATGTTCACCACTCTCAAGGATAAGTTCACAAATCTCATCACTTAGAAATCGTTTAGTCCCATATAAGGTTGGAGGTAGACCAAAATCATCAAATACGTGATTTATTATGTTAATTAATTCAGACATTTATAAGAATAGTTTTAGTATTTCGAGGTTAATTTTATCACCTTCATAAATTAATGTCTTATCCAATAAACTACCTTTTTCATTTAAATTTAATTTCCATAATTTTCCCTCTTTAATTTCAACTAGGTAAGCATTATCTTCAAATAAGAAATAAGTTTGATTAAGGCCTATCACATCTCTGGCCCCATTATACATTATAGTTGGAATGCCTAAAGATTTTAAATACTCTGATTCATTAGAAATTCCAATTACACTTTGAACTATATTAATAAATATATCATCCATATTCTTCCATTAACCAATTAATAAACCATTTTCTAAACTCAATTCTACTGCCTTTATAAAATTCTTCTACAACATTGTTATTGCTATCCTCTATTGTCATAGTTACAAAGAAACCATCACTTTTAGCAATATAAAATTGTGTTATTTCAGTATCTTTTTCTCGTTTAGTAATTCCAAAATCAATTCTGTTTTCTTTTTCTTCATCAAACATTATTGTTATTTTTGGATACTCTCCAATAAAGCTTATTAAAGATATAAAGAATTCTTTAAAAGGTTGTTCGTCTTCTTTATTTCCAAATCTAGAGAGAATAAATTTTTTCATTTCTTCTAGATTTTTTGTTTGAAGAAGTACTCCTAAATAATTTCCAATACAAAATTCATCTTTTCCTCTTCTCCAGACAAGATATTCAATTCGATGTATTTCTAGATTAACTAAATCCTCTTTGGATCCTGGAGTAACTAACCAATCGTCATCTGGAAATTCATCTTTTATTTTCCAAATCCAAATTATTAATGGGTCTAAAACAGTCATAGTATTTTGATGCTAACCAAAGAAGATCTTCTTCCAGTATATTAGAATTAAATACTGAAGAGTCATGTTTTGGCATTAAGTAATTTAAAATAATATAATCGTAAATAAAATCCTCAAATTTCTTCAAACTATTTAAGTTTCTCTTAGTTACTCTACAATCTCGTTCAAGGTTTGTTATTGACTTGATAGATCCTCTAGGAATGAGTCTAATAGACTTAATAGTTTCGAACATTGAGCAAGGAACAAGTCGTTTCCACATAGGAATTTCAATCCTAAGAAGTATATAAAGAGGCAATGTTTTACTTTTATCAAAGTTTAATATATCCATTGACCTTTTTGCCTCATCATATTTTTTATATTTTATTAAGTCTAAGAGATATTGATATTCCTCTCTTTTTATCTTTGTTTTTATTGTTGGAACATCAATACCAATAAACTTATATTTATCTAATATAATTAATGCATGTTTACGTTTTCTTGTTACTACTTCATACAAAAACATCTCAATTATAAGGAAATAAAATAAAAGGAGAAGTGTTATCTCCCCTTATTTCTTTCAGTTGACATTTTATCATCCATATCAATAGAGTCTACTACTCCAGGATCTCCATACTTTTCAATTTGTCCAAGCACTTCTTTTGCAGATTTAAGACCCCAGGTAGAATATATTTCTCTCCAACCTATAATTTTATTCCGTCTTTGAATAGCATAGTCACCGCCAAATGCACTAGGATCCTTCTTTATGATTCGATATTCCCCAGTATCATTCTTTTTAACTATCCAAGCAAATAATAGTAAAATTCCAGAAATGAAACCTACTATCATTAATATAATTACTACTATTCTCATTTTGTAAGCCAAATTATTATACCAGTACTTTCACTAAATTCCCCAAAATCAAAAATACGCTTTTGTACTTTATACATTTCATCCGAATCTGGAAAAGATACTTCTTCATTCGGAAGAGGGATTGGATATCCAGCGGGTAAGAATTCAACTTTATCTTCTTTACCCTCAATCTTAAAAATTACTTTCATTCTCGCCAATGTTCTATATAATACATAACACCGAATATCAAATAGCTGACCCAAGAACATACAATAAAGATAAACTTATCTAATACTGCAGACCATGTGGTCTTCTTTCTTGGTTCATTAAATATCAGCCACCATATTGGTTTAGTAAATTTGCTTTCTTCTATTACAACCAACACTAGGTTTAAGAAAACACCCACTAGGTAAATCGTTAATATAATATCTATCATATCTTAAAATATAAATTTGCTGCTTCCACTCCGGCATCTTCTGCTTCTTTCTTGGTATTGAAATACTCTGGAGTAGTAATTCTAGATTTTCCATTTTCAAAAACCTCGAAAGTCCATTTATTCTCTACCTTCTTTGTAGTTACTTTCAAATCACATTCAATTTCTAATTCTTCTTTCGTTTTCACATATATAAGGAAAAAAGTGGAAATTAATCCACTTTGTTATTGTTTAAAGAGCTCTTATATCTCTTTTTATAATAGATGCAGACTGGTATAAGATTTTTTCTAATCTCCTTCAAGTCATGAATCTCTAATTCGATTTCTCTTGATTCACTTTCTGTTAAGTCAGTATCTTTCTTAACAGTATTTAGCAGTTTAATTCTAGTTGTTAAACCGGTAATTTCTTTCTGGAATATATTCCACTTCTTACCTAAAAATTTTGCTTGATAATTCTTCATAGCGCAAGAAATCTTACAATAAAGTAGAAAATTGTTAGCAAAGAGAGTAACAGGATACACATAAATACTGCTTGAATCTTATTTTTCTTTTGACACTTTTTCTCCTCATCCGAAGTCCAGTCTACAATAACTCGATGATAAGTAGTATATTCATCGGGATAATCAAAAGAAACATCATATCCAGAATTTCCTAAGATTTCACTCAATCTAAGGTTAATTTTAGAATAAAGGTCTGTATTATCTGTGCTGAACTTGTACGTAGTAGATGCTTTTGTTTCTCCAAGTTTACTTCTCTCGTCAATTCTCTGCTTGAGATCATCCAGTATTTCCTTTACTTGCTCCTCTATCCAAACTTTTTCTTTATCTACCCCACGTTGTCTAGTTTCTTCTGCAGTGGGGAAAATATTAATATCTTTTTCAATCATAGCACATTATTCCTTCTCTTTCAGTTTTCCAAAGTTCTTTTACCGCATTACGAATTTTACTCTTTTGAAGTTTTGCAAACTTATCGTATTCCATTTTTGTCTCGAACCAAGAGTTATATTCTCTAACAGTACATGGAAGTTGTAAAGTAGGCGGCTTTGGTTTATCTTTTAATTCTTGTATTAATGACTCTAGCTCTGGCGCATTCTTTTGTACAATCTGGAAAGGATTAGGCCATTTTAATTTTGGATAGTGTTTTGCATTGATTTGTATACTAATCCCAGGACTATGCCAAACCCAACCTTCTTTATTATTTGGTTTGTTAATATGAACCCAAACCTGACCATTATAATCTGCTGCTACATAAAAATTCATTTATAAATCTTCTGTTTAATGGTTTCTATATCTCGTTCATCATCACAGGTTACTAACGGCTTAAGTGAATATTGAGGATAACTCATTACCGCCATTGCATAGCCGATAGCTTCCATTAGATTTTGACCATGAATTGGTTCTACAGTTGAAGGATCTAATTTGTGATTTGTAGCAATCTTCTCAGCGTCCTCTTGATTCCTAGCTTCTATGAAATTATACCAAACAGTATTTGTTTCTGGATTATAACCATCTTCCACTAAGAAATAGAGCATACCACTTAAGTCAATAAGACCTTTTTCTCTGAGCCATGATAAAACGCCACCTGTTAATACTCTTCGACGAGTAGGCTCATTCATCATATTCCATATACAGTTTCCAAGAATTTTCTCTTTACTTGGAGTCATTAATGCTATGTCACTTTTACCATCATATCCTACAAAGAAGAAACACTGATCTCCCTTTAATTTAAGATTATTGATGATAAAATCTACTAAATCTTTAAACTCATTCATTGTATTAATGATAATGATATAGGATATTGAGCACGACTTTTGTATACAAGCCCAACCGTAACTTTGCTAACTATTCCATTAATTGCCTTGTTTATAATATCCATCCCTCCATTATTTGTTCTATTTAGATAAATATGATAAACCATGTCTGTGTTTAATCCCTCTAATTTAACTGGGCTTTCATCATAGATCTTTTTAAATTTTACACCGAAAGAAAGACTACTACCATTAAATCCAGTTAATCCCACGCTGATAATTTTCAAATCACACAAGATCTCTGGATTAGGTCCAAGACTAATATCACCTTCTTTCTCAGTTGTAACAGTAAGATCTACTCTTTTAATAATACCTTCTCTAATAATATAGGTTATCATTGAAAATCCTTTATTTGTTTAAACCATTCATCCTTACAAGCATCACTTGGCATTCTCCAATCTCCCCTTGGGCTAAGACTGATACTACCTACTTTAGGGCCATCTGGGAGACAACTTCTCTTAAATTGTTGTGAAAAGAATCTCTTTATAAAGACCTCTAACCATTTTTTCAGTTCATCCAGCGTATAAGTCTTAGAAAATTCTGCATGTTTCGCTAGATATAAAATTTTCTTTGGTCCAAACCCATGTCTTAGCATGTTATACAGGAAAAAGTCATGTAATTCGTATGGACCAATATTATCCTCAGTTACTTGTGCATTTTGTCCTTCAGCACCGCTACCAGTTAATTCTGGACTAACAGGTGTATTAAGAACGTCTAATAATACTACACGTACATTTTCTTCAGCTTTTTCTTCTGCATACCACCTAATAAGGGACTTAATGAGCGTCTTCGGAATACTTGCATTAACTCCATACATGCTCATATGGTCAGCATTATAGGTACACCAACCAAGTGCTAACTCTGAGAGATCACCTGTTCCAATTACTAGACCACCTTCTTGATTACTAATATTCATTAGAATTTGTGTTCTAGTTCTTGCTTGAACATTCTCAAAGGTAATATCCTGTGTCTCTTTATCATGGCCAAGAGCAGTTAATTCTGCTTCACAAATTCCCTTGATATCAATTTCTTTACCAGTAATTCCAAAACCCTCAAATAAAAGATTTGAGTTACTTTTAGTTCTAGCACTAGTAGCAAAACCTGGCATAGTTACTCCGATAACATCACTAATTTGTCGACCAAGTTTTTTCATTGCTTCAATAATTACTATCAATGCCCAAGTCGAATCAGAGCCGCCAGATACACCAATTACTGGCTTCATTTCAGTATGTTCTAGCCTTTTAGCTAATGCATGTACCTGGATATCAAGAATTTCTTGACAACGTTTCTTAAGCGCATCACCCTTTGGAACAAATGGTTGACCATTATACTTTCTCAAAGTATCTTCTTTTGGATTTTTGATAAGCGGGAGATAAATTTCACTAGGATATGCCTTAAGAGCCCCAACATACTTAGCAAATGAAGTATTAACGGTTCTTTCATTTCGTATAGACTCCAAATCAATATCCTGAACTATCATCTGCTCATCCATTTTAAATCTTTCACTTTGAGCAAGAAGTTTTCCATTTTCATAGATAATTGCATTTCCTGCATAAACGACATCTTGAGAAGACTCCCCATAACCAGACGAAGCATATACATAACCGCTGATCGTTCTTGCACTTTGTTGTTTAAGAAGGTCCATAAGATACTCATGCTTTCCAATAAGCTCATTAGAAGCTGACAAATTAAATATTATCTCAGCGCCTTTCTGAACCAGCCTACAAGAAGGTGGTACTACTGACCAAACATCTTCACAAATTTCAATTCCAAACTTAAAGTCAGGAGTCTTAAAGATTTGTGTTGCTCGATTATCTTCACTGAACCATCGTTCTTCATAAAATTCTTTATAACCTGGAAGATACTTTTTCCCAACAATACCAATTCGATTTCCATTTTGGATAACAATGGCTGAATTAAATAATCTTCCATATTCTCGAATAGGAGAACCAACTATAATTATCATTTCCTTTGCTTTAAAGGACGCTGCTTGAATTTTAGAAATCCCTTTATTAGCAGCCTCTATTAAGGTTTCTTGGTGAAATAGATCTCCACAAGTATAACCTGTTACGCAGAGCTCCGGAAATACTATAGCGTCTACATCTTGTTTATAAGCTTTATCAACTAATTTGATAATTTGCTCTACATTATAATCTACATTTGCAACCTTTACTTTTGGTATAGCTGCACATACTCTTATTAATTTTGCTTCTTTTCTATTCATAACACATATAAGGGTTACGGTTGGGAGGGTATTGAAAACCTTATATATGAAGGGAAGCGGCACAGACTGTAGTATGAGTAAGAGGCAGTTCACGCGCCTGATATAACTCATTCAAATCTTAAGAAAGGGCTACGCAACTATCAACGCCCGCAAAACGACAACAAGGGCATATCGCGCCCTTCCCTTTTTTCTTTTTTCTTCAAAGCCTTATATGTGAAGAATTATGATAACAGAAAAATTAACAGGAAATGACTTGTACAAAGATCTTAATATTGATCTAGATTTTGTCAAGAAAGTAATTAAGAAAGAAAGAGAAAGACTTAGAAAACCATATCTAAGTAAGAGAAAGAATATACCTGGGAGAATTATTGAAGATTGGATTTATAGTTCAGTTACTATAACTTCTCCTAAAACTTTTAACAAGTGGTTTATAAAAACTGGAATGAAGGGACAACCAGAAAAACCACTTAATGATACACATATTCACTGTAAAGGAATTACTTCAAGCGGCTCTAGCTTCTATGTAATTTTTAGAGGTCTAAAGTATAGGGATGACGGTAGGGTTGGTCATTATATTACAACAGTCAACTCACATGTATTGAAACGAATCAGGGAAAGATGCACTGACATTGATAATTCTATGTCTGCAGATGAAGTGATTTCTAGAATATTTGATAGGTCAGAAGTTTCAGTATACTTTCCGTATAATTGGATCAAAGAAAAGGAAGATGAAGCTAAGAAAGAAGAAATAGTAGTAGAAGAATTGCCCGAAGATTATATCCCAAGTGCCGAAGAAGTTTGGGCTATGTATGAAAAAGAGCAACAAGCATCTACTACTAAACCAGAAATTCCTATACATGAATATACAGAACAAGAACTACTTTCTCAAATGATTCTTAAAACAGCCATGGGATACTTTACCGGATTTTTACGTGGGAATAAAGAAGTTCAACTTAAATCCTTCTTTACATATGATACGGCAACAGAATCTCAAAAAGAATTAATAAGAGAAATGTTAGTTCCAGCGTACACTTATTATAATAGAAATAAGTTTTCAGAAGAATTTTATAAACAACAAATGGATGTTTGGAAAAAGACAATCGAAAACTTACAAGAAGATGATGTGATGATATATCAACTTTATCCTTGATTATGTTTGATGATATCTTAAAAGATTATAATAAGGATAGAAAGGATTTTATAATATCTATATATAACAGTAATACAAAGGCGTATATAGAAAGGTATAATAAATCCTATACAATAGCATTTTATACTAGATTTAATCAAAGATATTATTCTATATTAGAAAATCAAATAGGTGATTATCTTTTAATTCCTGAATATGCATTAAAGACTCTTGATGACTTAAGTACTGCTTTAAGCTGTTTCTCTAAAAATAAAGAATTTTTCTACTTAGAGCAGTTAGAAAAAGACCTTAAACAAGAGATCTATATTTATATTAAAGGGGCAATCTCAATTCCAAACCACCTCGAAGGACTAACTTCTATAGAGAAAGAGGAATTTCCAATTTATATGAATGGATATGTTCCAGACAAGGATTCTTTCTTTACAAATAAGAGGGTTACTATCATAGGCGAAGAAACTTATAATAATTCTCCTGTGTACTCTAAAATATACCCTATTACTTGTGGATGTGGAAATGGTGAAGCTGATAATATGATATACATAAAGCTTAGTGTAATAGAGTGCATAGAAAAGTATGTCATGATTAGGCAGTGGAATGATATTGATAAAACGTGGATACATATGGGAGATGATTTTAAAGATATTATAAAGTCTATTGCAGAAGAAAAAATCTTTAATAGCAGAGATAAGTATAAATATATTGAATATTAAAAAAAAATAGATAGATATAAGTAATTATTTAAACTACTTACGTCTATCTTTTTATTCGAACTCTATAAATTTATGTCTATTACATTCATAGATTAGAGTTCCTATTATTTTTGCTCTAGTGTCATTAAGTTGGATTAAGTAATTTTCAATATTTTCTTCTAATTCAACTTCACTATAGTTACTTCCTTTCATACTCTTAGGGCCTGCAAGAGAAGTATTCAATGATACATTCTTTCCCTTTAGAGCTTTTAAGAAAGTTTTTGAATCATGAGTTTTTCTATATTCAGTAATATCAGGATTGTTTATATTAATTTTAATATAAGGTGACCAATAAAATGGTTTATTCCCACAAACATCACTAATATTTTTTATCTTACTTTCCCAATCCGGAGAAGTATACATTGAAAGATAGTTATACTCACTGACACTATTCTTTAAAAATCTCTCTGTATTTTTGGGCATAAGATTCCACCCTTTTATATGAAATAATGTTTTCAAGGAAGGGATACCCTCTTTGTAAAATTTTATTCTTACTTGAAGATAAATAATACCACACCTATCGACATCAATAATCTTATACTTCATACTCTACAAATCTATATTTATAACAAACTGAATCCCCTAAGTTAAATACAGTTTGCCAATTTTTAATTCCATTAATTAATTCCTCTTGTCCACGACCTCCTCTTAATCGTTGATCCTTAACTTTAGATATTTCAGCTTCAAATACAGGATCCATATCATAAAAAGTTTTAAAGCCTCTTCCCTTTTTCGGTTTCCATTTAGGACCGGCAATTCTAGGTCTTGCAAAACTAATTGATTTTGGATTTGATAAATACTTTGTTACGAGCTTATCATTACCAGTTTTTATAAATTCATTAAAATCCTGTTTCTTTGAGTTACCATAAGTTCCTGTTCCTACCTCAATCCAATTCTCTGTTGTTAAAGTACATAGGTCGAACCATTCTCTTATTTCATCGTTCGTAAGGAGCTTTTTCGCACCAGCATTTACTACCATTGCATTTTCAGCAACAGACTTCTCTAAAAAACGTGCTGGATATTTAATATTAGATGAAGTTACCCTAAAGAGCTTGCTTTCATCTCTCCAACCTAATTGAAGATACTCATTAACAAAAGCTGTATTCCATTTTAAATTAACTTTAATAAAGAGTCGTGGATAATAACTGTTTTCTACAAAAAATTCATACTCTCTTAACATATTATTATGATTTCTTAAAGTTTATCGAGCGGCCAATCATATTCTATAAAGCTTTGCTGATATAGTTTACCAAAATACCGCTCGCTATCACTAATAAGGTTTAGAAAGGAAATTGCATCTCCTTTTGGTAGATTTGTATTACTAAAAAGATCTTTGACATTTTCATATTCCCTAACATTAAAAGCATCAGTAATAATAGTTCTAGCATTGGTTTCCATCCCAGGACCTGCTAGTTGAGTTCCCATAAATAATTTATTAGCCTTCATTAATTCTTTTATTCTATCTCTAGAAAAAGGTTTATTAGAAGATCTTCCTTTAACTTCTAGTTTTAAGTATGGGAAAAATATAAAAGGCTTTATATTATTTAAACCAGAACATAGTCGAGATATGAATTTCGATTCTCCTATAGATGCATAAGTCTTTATTGCTCCACTATGTTTTAGAAATTCTGTAGCTGATCTATTATTATCCCACCTTTTATCAATCAAAAAAGAACCGCTTTTTCCAAAGAACTCCTCTTTCTTAATTGCACCTAAATTTAAAACTAGTGGGATTCTTATCCAGATCGAATTTCTTCCACCGTCTACATTTATATATACCACTCTAATCATATTCTATAAATCGTTGTTTAGGGTTATAATCTCTTAATGATAATTCTCGTATGTTTAAAATCCTAATTCTTTCTTGAATAGTCCTTTCATATATATCTTCATTATCACAGGTTATTCCTCTCCAAGCTTTTTCCAGATCACAATCAATGTGATATGTTGCCTTAAAGAATTCTTTCATCTCTTTTGGATAAAATAAGTTATCTACAAATTGGACTACATGATAATAATCTTCCTGATAATCCAATAGTCTAAACATCATCTTACCTCCTATATGAACCCATCCATCTAGTTTATAAGGACCAACTTTAGTATTTTTATGAGGTATTGGTTTATCATTTAAGAATAAATTAATTTCTTCAAGTTCCCCAACTAAGATGATACGAAGATACATTTCATCACTTGGGCCAACACCTATCTCTATCATATTCTATAAATCTATAAAGTAGATTTTTATTGTACCAAGAACTATTTCTGTACCACCTCCATATAGTTTTATTAAAGATTTCACATTCAGTTGATTTAATTTTATCTAGACGGCTTGCTTTATATTTCCAAATTTCGTCTAAGTTTAAAGAAAGATCTACTTCAGTAAACTCTTTATCTTTAAAAAAGTTATCTAAGAAAGCATACTTTCCAGCGCACTTCATACACTTTTTAAGTTCATTCGAAGTTTCAGTAATATTATAGATATTTAGAAATTTTATTTTAAACCAAACTCTAAGATGAAATACACTTTCCCTACTTTCATACTTACATAGATCTGATATTATATTCTCATCATCACATAAGTTTTTAAAAGTAAGTGCTTCTTGAGTTTTAAGATTTTCTATAGAACTCTCAATATTATTTATATAAGTCGTTGCTGGATCAATAAAATCAAATAGGTCTTCTAATGGAAATTTTCTGTTAATTACTAAGTCAACTGGGAAAAATAACAAACGAAAACTAATATCATAATTTATTACCCGTATTTTCATATATAGAGAAATTCAATATATTTTCTTTTATTTGCATTAATACTCATTAATTTAAAAAGAGACCAAAGCTTATGTTTAGTATTATCGTCTTGATCCCAATCTATAAAATTATTTGAGAGATCACTATATACTAAATCAGTTTTCACCCCAGAAAGGTGAAGATTATCGACCTTTGCTATATTACCGGAGATGCAATCTTGTAAATTTTCTGGTTTTATAGCAAGTTGACTTACAAATTCTTTGTCGAACGCTGAAATACTAATTCCAGGATCCCATAAGAAAACGAGATTTATATCAACTACAGATCCCTCGGTTGATGTAGAGTATACAATATTAAATAATCTATCATCTGTAACTGGATAAACTTTAACTACCTCATTACTATCTGTCTTAATGAATTCTTCAAATGGTACTTTTCCATTACCCCTTAAAGTTCCCTTAGTTCCAAAATCATAAAAATGTTTTGTCATCCATAAAGTAGTTGGAATATATATAATATACTTTGGAGAAAATTGTTCGTAATTATTCGTTATCTTGTATATTTCCATATTCAATAAATCTAGTTGGGTTAATTTTTCTATAATATTGTTTACTGTTTTTTATAATATATAAAAGCAAATGTTTGTTAGAGAAATAAAGATTTTCCCGCTTATTTCTAATCATTGCCTCTAAAAGATCATCAAAATTATCTATAACACCTTCCCATAGTCCCTGTATTGGAGTTTTCTTACTAATATTATAATAATCAAAGTATATAGTATTACTTATATCAGTCAGGGCGTTTTTATGTGTTAAACAATAATTTAATCTTTCTTTTATATATTCAGGATCTTTCTTTTTACAGCATTGCTCTAACCAAAAAGTTCCAATATTTACTCCAATAAAAAATGGAATTTCGACTATTTCTTCTGAATAATCTGTTATCTTGATAAGTTCATCTTCTAATTCATCATTGTGAACATATGAATCATATAAGTTTATACAATTATCCTGATTTATATAAAATAGTTCTGGTTGATGTGTAGGAGAAGCAGTTTTCCCAGTAGTTCTAATAGTAACTATAGCGCCACTATTGGTAGTTACTGTAACTGGAGCTAATGGATCTTTTGTTTTTCCTACCAAGCTTAAATTAAATTGATGGGAATTCAAGATAACATTAAATTTGACATATAACATTTCTGTTGTCAAAACTACGTCATATTTCATATCAAAAATAAGGAAGAGGAGACTTATTTCCAATCTCCTCTAATACTTTATATAAAACAATATTCTATAAATCTTCCGTTAATTCTCTGCCATTTATCCATAAGATCGCGTATATCTTTATTAATAGTAATGTCTATTGGACTTTCTGCCCAGGTACTAACACCACAAGATTTTAAAAAATTTCTTCCTATTCCTTCATAGAAATATTTCCCATTGGTTGAGAATTGTGACACCTCATGCCAACCTTCTAAAATTATATCATAATTGCGCATGAAGGATTCTATCATCTCATAGTATTTCTCTAAATTCTCAAAATTACTTTTAGCAAATTCTTCATAAACACCTAAAGCTCCATAGATCTCTGGTTCACTAAAGGTTAATTTAATATAATCACAATGGATAATAAGTTTTATAATTGGATTTTTTATTATTTTATCATTAGAACTATCAACCAAAATGAATATCATATGATCCTTTGCAGTTGGAGTAACTTGTAAAAGTCGAAGACCAACTTTTGGTAGATTTTGAGACAACTCTTTAAACTTCTCTACTAATGACTCTAAGGGAGGTGATATTTCTATGTCCATTTATAAACTCTTTTGAAGACATCGCCCGTTTGCCAATAGGTTTAAGTTCATTTATTACAAGAACTTTTCTTCTATCTTGTAATGTAATGCAAAATCTCTCTTGATCATACATTAAAATTTCCCCAGGTTCAGTAAACACGATTATTTCTTGACATTCAGCTCGAAGAATACTAAAGTCTAGGTCTCCTGTAGTATGTACATTAAGGCCACCATAGTATGGACTAAGTGCTCTAACTTTATTGTAAGCATTATCTACAGTATCATTAGGATTAAGCCATATTTTTCCTTTTATTTTTGGAGCCTTCCTATATTGACCTTGGGGCTGTTTTTTACCTTGTTTACCGGATTCTATATCTTCTAGCGTTAAATTAATGCATTCTTTACCCACTGACATCATTTTAGAATAAGCTTGATCAATATAAATATCTGGTTCTAGTGTTGTTTCAAGACATTCAATTATATCCCCATTATCTATACCATCTGTTATATAGAAAGAAGTTACACCACTTTTAGTATCTCCATTCATAATAGCATGTTCTATTGGTGTTGATCCTCTATACTCTGGTAAAATGCTTGGATGAATATTGACACAGCCCTTCTTAGGTAAAGAATATAACTCTTTAGGGAGAATTTTAAAAGCTACCACAACAAATAAATCAAACTCCAGTCCTTCAGTCCAATCTATCTCTTTTAAATTTTCTGGCTGGTACAAAGGAATATTATGCTCCTTTGCATAAGTTGTCATAGGTTGAATGATGGTAGTTGTTTTTCCTCTAACCTTAACCTCTTTATTAGGAGTACTAACAACACCTACAACCTCATGTTTTGATTTAAGAATTTCTTCTAAAATTGCAATACTATACTCTGTATTTCCAAAAAATATTATTTTCATCCTAATTTTTCTATTGCTTTATTAATTCTTCTCCTAACCTCATCTATTCCAAGAACGTCTATGATTGCAAACATCTCAGGTCCTATTGCTTTTCCAACAACCGCAACTCTGAGGGCATTCATTACTTCTCCCATAAATTTTTTATTATTTTCAATCCAGCTTACACCTTCAATCCAACCACAAGTATACTCTTTTCCCTTCTCAAAAGGTACTATTGGAAGAATATCTTTACTATTCTCTTTCCAAAATTTCTTTACTGATTTTTCATCATAATCTGATGGCTCAAAGAAGAAGAACTCACATAAAGGCCAAAGTTCATGGATAAAATTAACTCTATCCTTCATTAACTCTATAATCTTTAGGGTCTTTTCTTTTTCTGTATCAGCTCCCCAACCAGTAAAAAATGCTTGAATTGTTGTAAGTAAGTCTTCTGGTCTTTTTCTTAGAATATATTCATGATTAAACCAAATTGCCTTTTGATTATCAAACCTTGCTCCTGATTTTTGGACATGTTTAAGACTGAAAACCTCTATTAATTCATCCATACTAAAGATTTCTTGTTCTGTGCCAGGATTCCAACCTAAGAATGCAAGATAGTTTACTACAGCTTCTGGAAACCAACCCCTCTCTCGATAACCAGAACTAATTTCTCCAGTCTTGGGATCCTTCCATTGTAGCGGATATACAGGAAAACCGAGAGAATTTCCATCTCTTTTTGCCAGTTTACCCATTCCTGCCGGCTTTAGAATAAGGGGCAGATGCGCAAATTCAGGCCTATCCCAACCAAAAGCCTCATACAAAAGACAATGTAAAGGAGTACTCGGAATCCACTCTTCTCCACGAATAACATGACTAATCTCCATTAGGTGATCATCTACTACATTAGCAAAATGATAAGTTGGTAATCCATCTGAACTTTTCCATAGAATTTTATCATCTATGTTATCTGAATTTACTGTAATAGAACCTCGAATTAAATCCTCAAATTCAATAGTCTGACTTGGTTCTACTTTAAACCTAATGGTATACTGTTTTCCTGAATTCATCTCAGCCTTAACTTCCTCTTCAGTCATACTTAAGCTATTTTTCATACCCAGCCTAGTCTTAGAATTATACTGGAAATTATGAATTTTAGCTCTAGTCCCTTCTAATTCCTCAGGAGTATCAAAGGCAATATAAGCTTTACCCATTTTTACTAACTTATCTATATATTCGCAATAGATACTACGTCTTTCACTTTGGCGATAAGGGCCATGACTTTTTAGGTCATTTGAACCTATACCCTCTGTAGGCATAATCCCTAACCACCTAAGAGAATCAACTATATATTCTTCAGCTCCAGGAACAAAACGTGTGGAGTCAGTATCCTCAATTCTTAGAATAAAATCTCCACCATTTTGTTTTGCTAAAAGATAATTATACAATGCTGTCCTAACTCCTCCTATATGAAGAGGACCTGTAGGACTCGGTGCAAATCTAACTCTTACTTTTTTCATACAATATCAATAATTTTATATAAATGTTCAAGTTCATCTGGCATTGATGTATTCTTAGCAATCTCTAATAAATCCATTGCTGCTGTTACCAATCCCATTTTAGTTATTGTTACAATATCTTCACTTTTATCGACCTCCTGCCTAGATAGAAGTTCTTTCTTTTCTCCAGTTTGGTCATCACCCAAATAAGATTTTCTAAAGAGATGAATTTCTTTCTTACTATTCTTAGTAATTTCAAAAATTATACCTGATGATAAATTTTTATGTCTAATTGAGCAATGAAATGGAATCATTAAATCTCCATTAGGTAATATATATTCAGCCTCGACAATAGGAGGTGGAAATGATCCATACATCTCATAGAATAAACTCTTAAGGGGATTACATAACCTTTTCTCCCACTCTTTCTCAAGAATTCTATCACGTTTTCTATATGTTAATACCCTTTTCAACCAAAACCAAACTTTATTAAAATCTAACCTTGGTTCTTGAAGAATAAACCATCTAGTATTCTCTATTTGATTAAATCTAATAGTAAGATTAATTTCTTTTTCATTAGGATATCTTAAAATATAGAAAGAATCATTATCTTTCCAAGTAAAAGACTCATCATCTTTATTATGGTCTATAGGAATAAAAGAGCTCTTGAAACTGAGTACTTCTTTTTCTACTTGTTTCAAAAACTCTATTTTCTGCTCATTAGATATTGAGCCTACGTTGCAATTCAGTTTCATCCTTAGACCCTTTCTTTACCTTTTCACTCAGATCCATACATTTCATAATAATCTGGCGTTTTGTAAGTTGAGCAACATCTTCGATTTGAAAAACATCGTCCTCTACTCTATTGTTTGTACTATCAATACACCTCATATTAAGAATTATAGGATTTCCAGGTAATGCTAGGTTGCGACGAACCTCATAACATATATAATCTTCTCCTACGATTTCATTATAGCATAATAGCACACTTCTTAGACGTTCTGCTTTATATTCTTCAAATTCTCCGGAGATTGCAGTATTTCTACCTTTCTCTAAGAAATCTAATTTTAAAGATTTAACTGCATCTAAAATCTTAGTGCACGTCTCTTCAAGTTCTTTATCAAACACAGGGTTACTTGATTTTTCTTTTACCCAATCTACAATTTCATCTACATTACTATTGTTGTGTAGGTAAAATACTACCTTAGGTTTCTTATCAGCGGGAACAATAAATTGAAGAATCATAAAATAGTCTCGTCTTTCATCATCTGTCTTTTTAGTAGAGTCATAATAAAATAAAGTTTCTTTCTTTGCTCTACTTAAAATAACATTATATCCTGCAGACTTAAATGATATCATAGCTCCATCAGAACTAGGTTTTACATCTGTTCCAATACCCTTAGATATCAACTCATTCATTACATTTTCCAATAATTTTTCCATATTTAATATTGTTTATTTCCAATTATAAGGAAATTAATCTCTATATAATGCATTTTCTATAATATAATCGTATTGATCTGGTAAAACCCATGGAAGAGGACGAATATTATTTTTAATACTTTCCCTAATTTCTGTACTAGACAAACAAATTCCTGTATCAGTCTCTTCGTCTTTTATAGTAGGTCTAAAAGATTCTAAGATTTTCCATTCTTTTAGAATATCCTCACCACGATACCAAGAACTAATACTCCTAGCTACATCTGTTCCACACAAAAGATAAAATTCATTCTCCTCTTGAAACTTTTCCTTAAAAGCTTTTAGAACATCATAACTGTAGAAAGATTCAACCTCTTCTTCTATTCTTGATACTAAGAGTCTTGGTTCATCTAGAGTATAAAATTCCAACATCTTAACTCTATGATCAAAAGAAGCAGGTTGACTCTTTTTCCATGGATTTTGTTTTGCGGGTATAAAATACACTCTATTCATTCCATCTTTTAATGCCTTCTCCGCTATCAAGTAGTGAGCTAGATGCGGAGGATCAAAACTTCCTAAGAAAGCTGCTATCTTCATATTTCTGTAAATTCGATTCAGGACTACTATTTGTATATACCTCATTAATAAATGGAGCAAATATAGTGTCTCCTAAAATTGATTGTACTACATTATCTCGTGATGAAGACCTAACCTCTGCATTATTTCCAACCCTCCGCTGAATATAGTAAAATTTATCCTTTATTATATCCATGTGAGTTAAAACTGCATTGAAAGTTATATTATATACATTGCTATAATAATCTAGTCTATGTCTATCAAATGCACGTTCTAAAAGATCTTTTTCTAAGAGACCTGTCTTAAAATCTCCCTGAAATTCATTCTGTACATTTGTTTCATACTTTCCCTTTAAATCCAAGTGAGAACTTAGGAGGGGCTCATATCCATTTCCATGTCTTGTGAGATAAGTTCTTGATACTAACCATACTTTAGATCCCTTAAGTAAGTAGGGATTTCCAAAAATATCATTAGCAACACCATTTAAGCCAGTCTTACTTGGGGTGACATTTGGATAAAACCCATATTCCATGTCTAAAAGAAGACCTTGCGAACCTTCAAGAATAATTACATCAAACTCATCGAGAAAGATAAGACTTGATATACATCCATGATTACCAGGTCCTCTTGTAAGACTTAAAACAGTATCTTGAACTCCCCTAACCTCTTCTAGAGATTTAAACCATAACTCTTTAACATCTTCATCCTCCCACTCTTCATTATAGTATTTTTCTACTCTCTTCCATGAGTCAGGAGTAAACGAATAAAGACCACGCGATTCGAAGAGATCATGAGAGTCTTGATATCTCTTCCAAGTTGAATATAATCCTTTTCCACAAGTTCCATCAGACCTAATTTTAGAATTATTTCTCCCTGATAAAATATCCATAGGAGTTATAATTCTAACACCTTGTCCAATCCATGGATAATCAACCTTTAGTCCCTTTGATAATAAAGTATCATGCTCTAACTTCATAGAAGCGGGATCAATAAAACAATTACTTCCTTGAATAAATGTTGGAACCCCTAAGAGAACACCTGATCCGAAAGACGAACAGATATGCTCAAAGCCACCATGACGAATTGTATGTGCAGCTTGAGGACCACCAGAGAATCTTACTACACACGGCTTTTTTCCTTCTTTTATGGCTCGCTCTACTAACCACTGAGTAACAACACCCTTGCCTTCATCACCAAAAGCCCAACCAAGAACTATATGTATTTCTTTATTAAATTCTCTATACCTTTTTTCTATTTTTGTTAAATTATTCATATCACAAATAAGGAAAAGAAAGAGGAGAAATTAATCTCCCTTCTTTTTTATTATCTCAAAACCATGATCTCGTTTTCCAGTTTGTTTATTTTGAATCTTACAGGACTTTATTTCAAACCATTGTTCTAAGTCACTGGCTTTAGGAGTTGCAGTATAATTACTATTTAGATATACTTCCTTTAATTTCTCTTTTATTTCGGTCTTAGTGTATCTTTCACCCTCAACAAAGGATAATTGAATGTTAGTTCTAAGCAAACTACTATTTTGCTGAAGTAATACCCGATTAAACTCTTTATTACAATCTGCTCCTTTATAACTATTAGCTTTAATACGATCTACTCCTAGAGTAATGATATAATTCTTATATTCAATTGGGACAAGCCCTAGAATAGCATTATACTCTTCGTTACTAAGGTTCTCTTTCTGACTACATAGGTATTTCATTTTATCAACAAAAGTAGTAAACTCATGATTAAATTTCCATATTGTAACATCTATTCTATCTTTTGATGAAATAACAAGATTAGATTTTCCTAAATTAGAAAACACGCTAAAACGGTCTTTGTAATCATATTCCTGTATCTCAAATGTTCTAAGTTCAGCAATACGCATCAAATTATTAAGTACTGGTACTAATTGTGATCCTGAATGCCTATTTACGGCTACATAATCATCCTTATAGTTATAAGCTTTTGCCACTTTCTCATAATTATGAGCTAAAGATCCCTTAATTTCATCAGAAGAGGATTCAGAATAAGCCTGTAAAAGATTTTTAGTTTGTTTATCTTTTTCATTCATGTAGTCTATGAATTCTTGTTTACCGCCCTCCTTATATCTTAAAACTACATAAAGACTAGCACTATTCTTCCATGGATTGCAATCTAATCTTTGTCGTCCTAGTATTTGTGGTAGGTCCATACTAATATCAACACTAAGACAATCAATATTAGCATTAGAGAAAATATAAGATTTAGCATTATCACTATAAAAATCAGCTCCAAGGTATACAGTTCTTGTACAGAAAGTAAACATTTTTCTTGGCTCATCATATAACGGAACTCTACCAATATAAGTTATTCCATCCCTAGCTTTTCCACCAAATGCAGAGCGTATTAATTTCTCGTTCTCTTTTGTATTTGAACAAAGAATATTGCACTCGTCAATTGTTAAGTGATTAAGTTTTATAGCCTTTGTAATATCTTTTACAGAATTGACATAAAATACAGCCTCTTTTGACTGAATCTCTTCTAATAGACCTTTATTATTGACATATCTATAAACGTCAAATACACCACTTCTATATTTTTCTATTATCTTTCTTATTTCAGCCTGTATTGTATTTTTCTTTCCACAATACTTTACATCTAGATTGGGTTTTATAGTACGTCCTGGTTGTAAAGTTTCCCAGTCTAGTTCAAAATAAGGTAAGTGTTTAAATTCATC
>AUXO018580535.1_pt1 | contig 50195 bp, 37 predicted proteins | sample 768731 | NCBI WGS metagenome assembly AUXO01 (sample SAMN02715735, study PRJNA202380) | gut metagenome | biome: sheep rumen | host: Ovis aries | place: New Zealand: Palmerston North | reverse complement strand
GACAGCGAAGGGAGGTGGTCTGCCACGGTGGCACATCCTCTCTTTATCCGAGAGAAAGTTCCGCAGCAGCCTGTGCGAGTGGAGTATTTCTTGGATGAAGACCCAGGATATGGCTTGGCGGCAGTAATCAGCAACTTGCAGGTAGGCGATAACGCATTGACGTTCGACCTCTCACCTGTCAAGGATGGTGCACATGTACTATATGTACGTAGCCAAGACGCTACAGGACATTGGTCCACCACCATGAGCCGTCCACTATTCATCGACCGATATCAAGACATCGTGTACGTGGAATACTTCTTTGACGGTAATGACCCTGGCATTGGCAAGGCTACTTCAGTGCCATTACCTGATGTGGAATACAAGGGTAACTTGACGCTCGACCTCTCGCTCGACATTACGGGCATGGCACTTGGCGACCATCAATTATCTGTTCGTGCTCTCGACCGTTACGACCAATGGACAGATGTGATGACTCGTACGTTTAAAATCGTGGAGAAGAAAGACCCAGATGAACCTGTCATTCCCGACACCCCAATAGTAGAAGAAGGTGACTTAGCTCGTTTGGAATATTTCTTTGATACCGACCCTGGCTATGGCAATGGCACACCATTATCGCGTCCAAATACGGGAACCAATACATACTTGATGTCGTTCGAGGGTCTGGCTCCTGGAGCTCACATTCTCTGCCTTCGTGCGTGGGATGACCAAAATCATTGGTCGCAGACGATTTCACGTCCCATCTACGTATGTTCCGTGAAAGGGCAGCAAGTGGCTCGTTTAGAATACTTCTTCGATACCGACCCTGGCTATGGCATGGGAACTGCTTTACAAGCACCTTCAAAGGGCGAACAAAATTATCTCATGTCGTTAGACGGAATAGAAGCAGGTGCACATATATTATATATGCGCGCGCAAGACGAACAAGGGAAATGGTCGATGGTAATGGCTCGCCCATTATACATTACCAGCAAGGCTGACGGAAAGATTATTGCCTTAGAATACTTCTTCGACAAGCAAGACCCAGGTGAAGGGATGGCTACGTCTGTGACTGTGCCAAGCAACACCTCTGAACCTTTCGCCTTTGAGGTATCGATAGACGGACTAAGCGAAGGAAGTCACCAGTTCTCTCTCCGTGCCAAGGACGACAATGGCAAATGGTCGATGGTGCGCAGTGAACCGTTTACCATCACCGTCAACGATGGCATAGCATCGGTGACATGGGAAATGCCTATTGACATTCGCTTCGCAGATGGCACTTGCTTCGTTTCCGACAGAAGTAACGACACCCGTGGAAACAGCCATATCGAAATATATACCATCACGGGAATGACTATAGCTAAAGCAGAATGGCAGAAAGACATAAACACTTTGTCAATCCCTTTGAACCATGCGCTGCACAATGGCATCGTCATGGTGAAAGTGACAGACACAGAAAAGGGAAAGACGGTCATTAAACGCTTCTCTCTAAAAGCCCTATAATATCTCAAAATCAAAACTTAATAAAACTATCAACTATATGATGATGCACACTAAATTATATCATCTCGCACTTGTAGCCCTCCTCTTAACGGGAGGGCCACAAGAGGCTTCTGCCCAAGGAGAAAATGGGGGCTTTATCGTCTGTTTTCGTCAGGATACTTCTCTATGCGCCTTACTCCAGTCAATAATCCATACAAACATAGCCTAATAGCATGTATACAGGTTATGTAAATGAGAAAGGTGAATGGATCATTTATTTTTCGGAGAATGACTTTTGCATTAATTTTTCAATGTTATAAAATTCAATTTTATGAAACGATTTTTTCTTTATTTTCTTTCTTTGATGATGCTATCAGTAGATGCATCTATTGCCAAAATGCAAGATGATGGCACCCAATGGATATTACCATTAGGTAGCAATGATGGGTGGCAGATGAAATACATCATGTGCGACAATGGTGAGGATATACCTTTGAATGATACAAATGGTTATTCATGGAAAGATCTAAATTATGATGACTCTTCATGGGAAATATTGACGGGACCAATAGGGTCAGCAGGAATAGAAAACTTTACTCCTAATTTTAACATCATTGGAGTTGACAACTTTTTCTTTTTGCGTCGGAAGTTTACGATAAATGGTGATTTGGCAGATGTCTATTGCTTAAAGATTATGTATGATGACTTTGTTAGGATATATTTGAATGGTGAATTAATTATTGATAATAATTGTTCAACTCTTTATATTCCTGGTTCATCATTTGTACAAGGTGAAAACATATTGTCTATTTGCTATCAAGGATTTGGATATCCTGATTATTTTGATTATGGGCTTTATGAAAATGTTGACGATGTTATACAGGAAGATGGAACATTTACAACAATAACACAGAATGGTATTAGAATGGCATTCAAAATAATTAACGAAGAAGATAAAATTATTCAAGTTGGTTCGGATAGAGGTCCTGCTATTGAAAAAAGGACAGCAGGTGGAATATATATACCTGCAATGGTAAATGGATATAATGTTGTGAAAATAGGAGAGGGTGCATTTGGGGGTTGTTCTAATATCACATCGGTTTTGGTTCCTGAGGGAGTAACCGACATTTGTACACGTGGCTTTTCTGGCTGTAACAATCTTAAGACAATCTCTTTACCAAGTACACTAAGAGTTTTGGGTGATGTTGTATTTGAGGATTGTGGGAATTTGGACAATGTTACTATTCCTGTTGGTATAGAGACAATACCTTGGGGATTGTTTTTTAATTGTAGAAATTTGGGGCAGATAGAGATTCCGAATACAGTGAAGTCTATCGGACGTTATGCCTTTGAAAACTGTGACAATCTGAAGTCTGTAATTATACCTAATTCCGTAAGAATTATAGAAGGAATGTCCTTTAGAGCGAATTCGCTAGAGTCAGTTATTTGCTACATTGAGGATCCTTTTGAAATAGAGGATGGTACATTTTATGGATGGGGAACTCACACTGACGCTACATTGTATGTACCCATTGGTACACTTGATAAATATCGTAATACCGCTGGATGGGAAGAATTTCTTAATATCGTGGAAATGAACGAAGTAGAACCAGAGAAATGTGAGCCTTATGCAGTCTATAAAGATGGAGTTCTCACGTTCTATTATGATGATAAAAAAGGGACGCGCGAAGGAATGGTGTATGAGTTGAACAAAGGACACAACGTCCCAGGATGGTATACCGACCATCGCACAAACATCACTAAGGCTGTGTTTGACAATTCCTTTGCAGGGGCAAGACCAACGAATACTAATGGATGGTTTGCTGTAGGGTATAATGAAACATCAAATCTGAAGGAAATTAAAGGTATTCAGAACCTGAATACAAGTAATGTGACGAACATGGAGCACATGTTCTACGGTTGTAGTAACTTGACGAGCCTTGATGTGAGCCACTTTGATACACGGAATGTGACAAGCATGTATTTTATGTTCTATGGTTGCAAAGGACTGACAAGCCTTGATGTGAGCCACTTTGATACAGGGAATGTAACGAATATGGGATTTATGTTCTATGACTGTAGTAGCTTGACGAGCCTTGATGTGAGCTACTTCGACACAAGGAGTGTAACTGGTATGTTTGATATGTTCGAGGGTTGCAGTGGACTGACGAGCCTTGATGTGAGCCACTTTGACACAGGGAATGTAACGAATATGGAATATATGTTCAAAGGTTGTCGTAGCTTGACGAGCCTTGATGTGAGCCACTTCGACACAGGGAATATAACCAGTATGTCATATATGTTCTATGGTTGCAGTGGCTTGTCGAGCCTTGATGTGAGCCATTTTGATACAAGTAATGTTACGAATATGGGTAGTATGTTCATGGGATGTAGCAGTTTGATAAGCCTTGAGGTGAGTCAATTCGACACAGATAACGTAACAAGAATGGATTATATGTTCCAGGGTTGCAGTGGACTGACGAGCCTTGATTTGAGCCACTTCCATACAGGGAATGTAACGAATATGGAGGCTATGTTCTGGAGATGCAGTGGTTTGACGAATCTTGATGTAAGCAACTTCGATACGCGTAAAGTTACGAACATGGATTATATGTTCTATGGTTGCTCTGTTTTGTCCACCATATACTGCAACGATACATGGACTTGTTCTTCAAGCACAAGCATGTTTTATAATTGTACAAGTCTGCCTGGATATAATTCAGCCAATATCACTGTAGATTATGCCAAGCCTATAGACTTGGGTGGCTATTTCGCAAGAGCTGAGAATAATCCTAATGGCATTATCGACTTTGCTGATGCTGAGGTGAAGCGCATTTGCGTAGAGAACTGGGATACCAACGGCGATGGTGAGTTGTCGTATGGTGAGGCAGCAGCGGTAGAGGATATAGGTGAAGTATTTAGGCATAATAGAAATATCGAAAAATTTGAAGAATTGAGATTCTTTATTGGAATTTCAAATATTTCAGATTACGCCTTTTACGGATGTTCAAAGTTAATGACCATTATCATTCCTAATCAAGTAATAAAAATTGGTCGAGTTTCGTTTTGGAGCACAGGATTAACTTCAATTTATATCCCAGCTAATGTTACAGAAGGAATGCAATCAAATGCATTTTATGATTGTGATAAATTAGCCTCTATTGTTGTTGATGAAAATAATCCAATATTTGACTCTCGCAATAACTGTAATGCTATTATTCTCACATCATCTAACAAGCTTATTACAGGTAGTTTAAATACGATTATACCAAATGACATCAAAATAATTGGTGCAAACGCTTTTAGTATTGATGGTTTATCTAATATAGATATTCCACAGAGTGTGACTTCCATCGATTATGAAGCATTTAGTGCTTCTGGTCTAAAGTCAATAACAATTCCAAGCAGTGTAACATTTCTTAATGGCAATGTTTTTGCTCGTTGTATTAAGTTGGAATCGATTTCTGTAAATACGGAGAATCCAGTGTATGACTCGAGAAACAATTGTAATGCTATTATTGAAACTTTGAGCAATAAGCTTATTGCGGGTTGTACAAATACTACTATACCAAATGAGATAGTAAGTATTGGGAATGGTGCTTTTGACTATTGTAGAGAATTGCAGAGTATTTTTATTCCAAATAAAGTGGAAACTATAGGTGAAGATGCTTTTCGGTCCAGTGGCATTACTTCAATTTCTATTCCGAAAAGTGTAAATAAAATTGGAAGTCGTGCTTTTCAGTGGTGCCACAATATGGAATCTGTAACTGTTAATTGGGCTGTGCCTATTGCTATCAATGAGGATGTTTTTTCTACGCGTGCTAGAACAACCCTTTACGTTCCATACGGTTGCAAGGCTGCATACGAGGCAGCAGACTACTGGAAGGAATTCAAGGAAATCATTGAGATGGATGGTGAGAACAGCTTGTATGCTGACGATGTGACCGTTCGCCCAGGTGTTCAGAAGACCATTACCCTCCAGTTGGACAACGAGAACACGTTCGTAGCTGGAGAGTTCCGCTTGCAGCTGCCAGCAGGAATGAGAATAGAGACGGACGAGGACGGTGAGCCTGTGGCAAATCTTGTCAGCGGAAGAAGCAACAAGCATACGCTGATGGTGACAGACGAAGGCAACGGAGTCTATCATTTCCTCCTCTACTCAGGCCAGAACAGAGCCATCCTCGGCAATTCGGGCGACTTCATCAGCTTGTCGGTGATTGCTGATGAGGGAGTGGAAGACGGCAGCTATACAGCCAAGCTGAAGAATGTCTTCTTCTCCACGGAGGATGAAAAGCGTATCGACCTGCCAGATGTTGACTTCAACATCAATGTTCTCGACTATACTCCAGGCGATGTAAACGGCGACGGTTCGCTGAATGTGATGGATGTCGTGAAGCTGGTGAACTATATCATGGGCAGGAACCCAAGCGACTTTGTCTTTGTGGCTGCCGACATGGACGAAAACGGCACGATCAACGTCATGGACTTGGTGAATGTGGTGGATATTATCATGTCCACACCACAATATGCACCTGCAAAAAGCAATAATATGGCATCATTCAGTCGTTTGATACTCGATAAGACAGATAAGAATATCATTTCGATGAGTGTTCCCGAAGCTAATAGGCATATTGCAGCACAGTTCGTTGTAACACTTAAAGGAAATGCCGTTTTGAATGATGTTCTATCTGATAATGATCACCAGTCGGAAGTCACAAGAATGTCAGATGGTCGTTACAAAGTGATGGTTTATTCTGGCAAAAATGATGTATTCAAAAATAATCGTCCTATCAGCCTTCAGTTGAGTGGTAACAGTGATGTCATGATAGAAGACGTAGTGTTTGTAGATACAGACGAAGAGGCAGTAGTGTATGAACCAGCGATGACCAACACAACAGGAATCATGGCTATTGATACGGAGTTCAGCCAGCCAACAGACATCTATACGGTCGGAGGCTCGCTGGTAAAGAAGAATGCGACTTCGATGCATGGACTTGCAAGTGGAGTCTATATAGTAAACAATGAAAAGGTCGTTATCAAATGATGGAAAAGATGAATAAGGTTAGACTGTTTCTGCTGATGGCATTGCTCACGCTGGTGGGCAATGCCACTGCCGATGAAGTGACAATAAGCGACGTGAACATTACGGCAGGTGAAACCAAAAGTATCTCAATAGAACTTAATAATCCAACAAAAGATTATATAGCCTTTGAGTTCTGGCTGAGACTTCCAGATGGCATCAGGGTGAAATATGATGAGACGGGGGATTTGATGGCTGTAATAAATGATAATCGTGCAAACGGACACGTTCTAGAGGTGAGTGAGCCAAACAATGATGGTGTTTATCATTTTCTTGGTTATTCTGGAAAGAATAAGACATTTAAAGAAAAGAACGGCGAGTTAATTAATCTGACCATTCACTGCACAGAAAATGCTAAATCAGGTATATTTACAGCATCAGTCTATGATTTGATCTTTAGTGACCCTAATAAAGTTGAGGTTGATTTCACTGATTTATCGTTTAAAGTAAACGTCATGGAAGATTATCTTTTAGGCGACGTAAACGGCGATGGGAAGGTGAATATTATTGATGTAGTTGCTGTGACGGAATATATTTTGAACAGACCACCATTGGTATTCATAAAAAAACAAGCAGACATCAATCAAGACAACAGCATCAACATTTCTGATGTGATAGGAATCGTCAATATCATTCTCAGCAAATAGTTGCCTACACTCCATACACACTGCCTACACTCTGCAACCACCTTATTACAAAAGGTTTAAATGCGAGTGTAGGCAGTGTAGGCAATTATCTAAACTTTTTATAGCACGCTTACTTTCGCCATGCGACTTTGTCCCTTGAATGTCAGGCGAAGGATGTAAACGCCAGAAGGAATATTGGTTAATGGGAAGGAGTATTGCGCACCGCCCGTTGCTAAGATGTCAACCTTCTTTGAAAGGGAATGGCCTTGCAAAGATAATATTTCTATACAAGCACGACCATCTTCTGGTACGGTAAACACCATGTTTCCGTCATGGTAAGCAAGAGATAGCTTTGATGCTTGCGTGAGAAGCATCTGCACTCCCGATGGTTGGGACGACTGATATTCGTAAGGACCTAAGTCGCGAGCCGTTCCTACGATGTCTTGCCATGTAAACGGATATTCGTCTTGCATCTCGCTGCGAAGGTCTAAACCACGGTCGATGAGTTTTGACGAACTTTTCAACCGAGCAAAGCGAGTGGGCAATGAGCCATCTGCTGCACGTGGAGCCTTGGCATCTTCCTCAGAAAGACTCACATAGTCGCTCTCAGAAAAGCCACTGGTCAGCACATTGTTTTTCCAAGCATTCTTCGGATCGGTAAGCAATGCGTTATTGCCATCGGTGAAGCCTCCCTTGATTTCTATTCTTCCCAAACACACATTATTATAGAATGAGAACGTAGAAGCATCGGCACAATCCTCAAACATAAAATCATAGCCATTACCAAATGCCAAGCAGTTGACCAACTTGATGCCACCTTTATGGCTGTTCTCGTCGAATCCTTTCACAGAACCCGTTTTGTTATTGTTGAAAGCAATGCAACGCCAAGCCTCATGCACACCCTTGGAAGAGCCACCCGTGCCATTGCCACCCAACTTAATACCATTGCCATTGCCTTGGAATGAGCCACTTGCCTGTACCCACTTGAAAAGGTCAGCACGTCCTGATCCCCAAGCCCAACATTCTATGAGCTTGACAGCATAATCGGTCTCGTACAAGTCCCACGCATCATCCGCATTATCCCATGCACGACAACGGATAAACCGATTACCTATGCCGTTGTGCATCTTACAAGCAAAGCCATCCGCATCACTGCCATAGTTGTCTGCGTCACAATTCAGATAAGAGTCGCAGTCGATGATGTCATTATACGCACACCACGACCCATCATTCTTGGAGCCATGTCCACTGGCACTGAAGTCATGGCCAAAGCCCAACTGCAATCCCGTATCGTCGTTATAACTAAACGTGCAACGCTCGATGATGTTATGAGAACCTTCCAACTTGATGCCATTGTCGCCCGCCTGGGTGATGTGCAAGCCGTAGATGTGCCAGTAATTACCATCCAACTGAATACCACGCACACTGACCTTTTTGGGTTGGTCCTTGAAATTCAACACAGGAAATTCACCAGGAAATGTCTTCACCGTAAACCACGCATCAGGAGTACCGTTTTTGTTGATACGAATGGTCGTTTTCTGTCCGTCTTTCTTCATCGTGGGATAATACGTGCCACCCCTTACATAAATCGTATCACCAGCCTCGGCTTTGTCAACAGCCATCTGCAAGTTATAGAAAGGATTCTCCCAACTGCCATTACCCACATCGCTGCCCCAGGGCGCTACGTATAGACAATGCTCCACGCTGTGAGGACCGTTCCACTCTATCGTGTCCTGCGGTTCGGGATTGCCAGGATAGTCTTCTCCACCCTCTTCACCGCCACTAACAGTATTAAGGGAGATGGAAATATCATCCACGTAGATGGTGGCATTCTGACATGTAAATCGTATGAGCACTTCCTTATCTTCCTCCTTGGAATTGGCTTGATAACTGCTCAATCCATAAGGTGTGGAGGATGAAATGGTTGACGTTCCAATCTCGCTCCACGTATTGCCACCATCCGTAGATTTCTCTACCAACAGTTTTTTACCGTTACCCGATGCCCGATGTTTCAGAGAGATGGAACCAGGTTGACACAATACAGGAGTGATGAGATAAGCTCCCGCAGAACTCATCGTAGCTCGCAAGCTGTTATTGTCCTTTTTCCCATACACGCCCTTCACTCGCCATGTACCCGAAGCAAGTGTCACCTGCGTTTCCACTGACGGGGCAGACGTTGGCAACCCCGTCTCAAAATCTTCTTTCAGTTCGTTGTCAGCCCAGATACAAACATGGGACATCAACAACAGTGCAAAAAACAATAAACGTTTCATATCTTTTTAGAATTGATGTGTCAAAACAAAGAAAACAAATAATGTCCGAACGAAACCAAAGCCCAAATCATCAGTGCAATAAGCACAAGGAGAATGACCAACACCACTGCCGACTGAGTAGCTTTCTTGTTGACCTCTTTGATCACGGATTCATCGCCATCGACAAATCCCTGCACCATCTTCATGTTTTGGGTGTTGGCACGATGGAAAATATCAATGATGTCGCCCACGAAAAAAGGAATCATTCCCAACAATACGTCACGCAACGAATTGTTGATGACAGCCAACGTCAAAGGAATACTTTTCAGGATCTTTGCAGAAAAGTAGATAAACGGAATCGCACTCATGATTGTCAGCATATCACCCCATCCAGGCAACAATCCGAACAAAGCATCCAAATAATACTTATCCATGTACTTTGTCAAACCGTCCATCGCCTGATAAGCCTTATTCTCCATCAATCGCCTACGTTGCTGTTCACGTTTCTCGTTATCGTTGTTTACGTTTCGCATTTGATACAAATTTATGCAATGATACTAAACAGGCATTATAAACCCCTTCTATTTCAAGATTTGTTTCATTTCCCACACAAAATTAATTGAAAATATCATACAATCCAAACATTAGGTGTAACATTTATATTTTTTAAATGTATCATTTTCATAAATTGTCTATTGAGAATTTGCTCATGATTGAAAAAAAACATAATTTTGCATACACTCAAATCATATACATATTACAATGATTAGTTCTTTCTTAGCTACTGCAGTTCTTATCATCAATGAAATCATGGCTTCAAATACGGGAACAGTAATGAGTCCCGCAACCAACTTCGACAGTTGGATAGAACTATATAATCCATCAGATGAATATATTCAACTATCAGGAATGTTCTTGAGCGATGACGCAAATAATCCCACACGTTGGTGTATGCCTACCAACATAGGCGTAGTACCAGCCAGAGGATACAAGGTGATTTGGCTTGGTTCCAACAACATCAAGAACAACCAAGCACCATTCAAGTTAAACTGTGATGGAGGAACCATCTACCTCAGCGACAAAGACGGACAACTTATCACCAGTGAAAACTACCCAAAAGCACTCAGTCGTACCTCTTACGCAAGAAAGACTGACGGAGGAGAGGAATGGGGCATAACCGCAGACCCTACTCCTGGACAGTCTAACCTAACATCTATATTTGCCAGTCAACGATTGGAACCGCCCGTAGTCAACCAAGACAGTAAAATTTTCAATGGTTCCATAACGGTGAATGTGAGCATTCCACAAGGCTGCACCTTGGTATATACCACCGATGGTAGCATTCCCATGCTGTCCAAGGGAAAGGCGGTGGGCAAAGTCAGTCCCGATGGAATCTTCACAATCGCCAATACCATGAATCTTTGTTTCCGTTTGTTCAAGGAAGGATGGTTGCCCAGTGTACCTGTTACCAGATCATACATCAAGACCACCAACAAATACACCATACCCGTGGTGTCTATCGTAGGCGACAAGAAATACTTCACAGACAACCAATGGGGAATAGACACGAAGGGAACCAATGGCAAGACTGGCAACGGACAATCTACCAAGTGCAACTGGAACATGGATTGGGAACGCCCCATCAACTTCTCATTTATCACTCCTGACGGGAAGATGGTGTACAATCAAGACGTAGAAATTTCCGTCTCTGGTGGATGGACACGCTCAGCCTCTCCACGTTCCTTCAAACTGAAGGCAGGTAAAGAATTTGACGGAAGAAACACCCTTGACTACACCTTTTTCCCACAAAAGCCCTATCTCAGAAACAAGGTGTTGCTATTGCGCAACGGTGGCAACGACATTTGGGAAAACAATGGCAGCAGATTCTTAGACCCCGCCCTGCAAACCATTATCCAACGGTCAGGAATCGACCTCGACTTACAATCGTATGTTCCTATCATAGAATATGTAAACGGAGAGTTTAGGGGAGTGCTCAACATGCGTGAACCTAACAACAAGAAATACGTGGAATCCAATTTCGGCTATGATGACGAAAAGATTGACATGTTTGAGATGAGTGCAGACTCTAATGTGGTGTTTATGGTGGGTACGAAAGACGTACTTGAACGCATCTACGAGTTAGGTACTCATGCTGCAGAGCCAAATGTCTATGAGGAACTGAAGCAACTGCTTGACATTGATGAGTTTACCAACTACATGGCTACGGAACTCTATCTGGGGTCCACCGACTGGCCACACAACAACATCAAGGGTTACAGGAGTCAAGAAGACGGTCGTTACCGTTTCGTGACGTTCGACCTGGATTTTGCATTCAAGAACACCAATCCTTTTACCGCCTTTGAAAACGACCAATGGCATAAGTTCAACCTAATCTACGACACCAACGAAGAACGATACGAGGAAATCAAACTGGTGACATTGTTCCTGAATATGCTCGACAATGATGAGTTCAGGAAGAAATTCATTGACACATTCTGTCTCATTGGAGGAAGCGTATTTGAGAAAGAACGTGCCACTAAGATTGTCAACGAACTGGCTGACAACGTGAGACCGATGATGCAATTAGATGGATGGAGGTCACCAGACACCTCTGCCAACCTGATTATCTCTAAGCTCAACGACCTCACCGACAAGATGACCTCATGTATGCAACAGTTTAAGTACATGAAGCTTGCGGAGACAAAGAGACAAAGCGTTCAAATAAGATCAGATATAGAGGATGCAAACATATTCTTGAACGACATAGAGATACCGTATGCAAACTTTAAAGGTTATCTTTTCGCTCCTGTATCACTGGAAGCCAAGGCACCAGCTGGCTACACCTTCACGGGATGGAAGAAATCATCAGCCGCCACAAATACCCTCATTGATTGGAACAGCGATTGGAAGTACTACGACAAGGGAGCACAAAACAGTATCATTTGGCGTTCAATAAACTTTAACGACACGTCGTGGAGTACGGGCGAAAGTCCACTTGGCTACAAGACTCCCGGCATCAAGACCACAGTAGGCTATGGCACTAATGCCAATCAAAAGAATCCCACTACCTATTTTAGAAAGACGGTTTCGCTCAACAAGACACCTTCCGCAGATGATTTGTTTATACTCGACTATCAAGTTGACGATGGATTTGTCATTTATGTCAACGGTAAGGAAGCTGGCAGGGTGAACATGCCCACTGGTTCTATCTCTTACAACACTTATTCAAGTTCCTATGCAGCTACCGATCCCATTGAAGGAACGCTGGAATTGCAAGCATCCCTATTTCATAGTGGTAGCAATGTGATAGCCGTGGAAGTTCACAACAATAGCGCTACATCTACCGACCTGTATTGGGCAGCTCAACTGAACACCACTTTGGGTGAGCTATATCATGAATATATTTCTACGGAAGCCATCATCGACTTACCTTCAGACAATCATGTAACGCTCACTGCTTGTTTCTCTCCCCTTTCTGAGGAACAACGTTTGTCACAGGGAATGACACCTGTTCGCATCAACGAGGTAAGCGCAGCCAATGCCATCTACGTTAATGAATATTGGAAACGCAATGACTGGGTGGAACTATACAACACCACCGACCACCCTATTGACATAGAGGGTATGTATCTCACTGACAATATCGAGAATCCTCACCAATACAGAATCAGCAAAAACGAGACCCTTACCAATACCATGATACAACCTCACGACTATCTCGTCATTTGGTGCGACAAGCTCGAAACGCTCAGTCAGCTACACGCATCATTCAAGCTCGACAAAGACGGCGGTGACATCATGCTCTCATCGGCTGATGACTCTTGGAGAGATTGTTTCTCTTACTCAGCACACAAGGAAGACCAAACCGTAGGACGTTACCCTGATGGTTACAATGACGTATTCGTGATGAACGTTCCATCCATAAGCAAAGCCAATCTCAAGTCGTCATATATGGTCAACGTAGAACAACCGTCCGTTTCAGGAATCCAACTCGCCACGACTGAGTCTGTATCATCCTTATCTGTACGATATGTATTGGAGCATCTCGTAGTCAGGGGCAATGCGAAGGAAGATATTCATGTCAACATCTATCATCTCACGGGACAATTGGCTAAGGAAAAGGAATATTCTCTCCATGCAGGCTATGCGGAAATACCCGTTGGAGAATTGCCAACTGGCTACTACATTGCACGTATTACGGATAAACGAGGCGAAACTGCTACTTGCAAGTTTGTCAAAAAGTGATTGACAAGACCTTCCCTATCTACGATTATTCCTAATCTGCAAGGGTGTCTTCCCCAAATGTTCCTTCACGTATCGTCCAAAGAAAGAAGTATTGGGAAATCCCACCAAACTTGAAATCTGTTTGATGGACAAGTCAGACGACTGGAGATAATACCGTATGTCTTCCAGCACATGTTCGGTAATCCATTGGTTAGCCGTCTTCCCAGAGTTTTTCTTGCAGATAGCAGACAGATACTTGGAAGAAATGCACAACTCATCGGCATACGATTCCACTGTGCGGTGTTTCGTTTTGGAATGATTGAGCAAGTCGATAAACCGTTGGAAGATATTGTCGGGTTGCTTCAACTGCAACTGATTGTTTTCAGGAAGTATCTGACTCATACGTCCACACAATGCCAAGAAGGCACTGCGCAAAAGCGACTGTATCACATCAGTCTTGTACGGGTTGTTTTGATCGGAATAAATGCACATTCTGAGCATATCATAAAAATGACTGAAAAACACCACGTCTAACTCACCCATCGTAAAGACACGAATGCGATGTACATAAATCATCTCATTCCATACCCCCATCTTCTCACGTAAGAAACTTTGCAAAATCCTGTTCGTGAAAAACATAGCCTTGAACTCAAAGTCGGGACTCATCATGAAATCGTTGAATGTGGCATTGGGTGAACTGACAAACACTTGGTTTGCATTCAGTTCTATGGTTTCACCCTTGACGTTTCCGATTGCTTTTCCCGAAATGGCTACTACCAGCACATTCATGGTGACACGTGCAGACCTGGATTCTACCAATCCCTTCACATTATCTATTATCACGATGTCATCATCATGATACCCTACGGACACGTTTTGGTCGTCTTTAAAGTCAGCTATGGTTATTCCCTCTTGATACATAAGTCTGTTTAAGTATGAAATGATTGTCTATTTTACTGCAAAGATGATATTTTTTTTTCATATTACCACTATCAAAAGCGCAAAAAAAGAACTTTCCAACTAAATAACGTAAAATTTAGTATAATTAGCAGAAAATAGAACATCTATATTGAAGAAAAATTTACCATCTTTGCAATTTGAAAATACAACAATCGTATCTACGAAAAGATTAGACGTTAGACAAACATGATAAACCCAAAACAATAGTTATATATGAAACCATTTAAATCATCTATCTGTGCCACCCTCTTGGTACTTGCTTCCATGATGCTTATGAGCAGTTGCAAACAAGAAAAGGCTAATGTGACAAAGGCACCTATGCGCGTCAAGACAGAAGTAGTAACTCCAGCCCGAAACGTATCAGGACAATCGTATGTGGGAATCGTGGAAGAGGGTGCTGCCACGGCGGTCAGCTTCACAAGCATGGGCACCGTGAGTCGAGTATTGGTAAACGAAGGACAAGCCGTTAGCAAAGGACAACTATTAGCCGTGATGGATGATACGCAGGCTCGCAATCTATTGCTAACCGCAGAGGCACAGATGGCTCAAGCGGAAGACGCATTGCAACGCTATGGACTGCTACACGAAAACGGTTCGTTGCCGGAAGTGCAATGGGTAGAAATACAGAGCAAGGTGGCTCAAGCCAAGTCGCAACTGGCAATCGCAAAGAAGAACGTGGCTGATTGTAGGTTGGTGGCTCCCGTGAGTGGCATTATCGGACGGAAGCATGTGGGAGCAGGTGAGACTGCCCTACCCTCTCAATCGGTAGTTACCATTCTCAATATCGGAACGGTGAAAGTGAAGGTGGCTATCCCTGAAACCGAAATGAACTCCATACGCTCTAACACGTCATCTCTCATCAAGGTAGAAGCTGCCAACACGCAAGTGCAAGGAGGACATATAGAGAAAGGTGTGCAAGCCGATGCTCTCACCCATACGTACGACATTCGTATCAACGTAGCAAACGGCAATAGAAAATTGTTGCCTGGTATGGTTGCCAACGTCACATTTGGTGGAAGAAATGCGTTTATGGGAAGTGTCTGTTCGCTGCCCGTCACCGCAGTTCAGAAGAAATCAGGTGGCAGTCTCTTTGTATGGACTATCAACAACGACAGCACCGCTCATCGCACGGCTGTAACAATCGGTCAAACCGCAGGCAACCGCATCGCCATCACCAGTGGATTGAATGATGGGCAACGCGTAGTAACCGAAGGATACCAGAAATTGAGCGAGGGAACAAAGGTGATTTATTGAAGATTGAAGATTGAAGATTGAAAATTGAAGATTGAAGATTCATAATTCATAATTCACAATTGACAATTCATAATTCACAATTCATAATTCATAATTCACAATTGACAATTCATAATTTAGATTGACCAAATAACATTTGAGAGATGGAGAAGAAAATGTCTTGGCTCAATTGGCCATTAGAGCATTACTCGATTACCCTGTTAATCATCGTCATACTATTCGGACTGGGTATCTTTGGCATGTACGATATGCCGAAAGATGAGTTTCCACAATTCACCATTCGCCAAGGCGTGGTGATTGCTGCCTATCCTGGTGCCACGACTGAGGAGGTGGAAGAACAGGTGGCACGACCCTTGGAACGCTATCTTTTCACCTTTGGAGAAGTAAACCGTGAGAAGACTTCCACCACGGCGCAAAACGGTCTTTGTATCGTAATGGTGAGGCTCAATGACAACGTTACCGACAAAGACGAGGTGTGGAGCAAAATCAAACATGGCTTAAACCTCTTCAAGCAGTCATTACCCAAAGGAGTGCTTGCTCTGTTCGCCAACGATGACTTTGGAAACACATCGGCATTACTCATTGCCATCGAGAGCGAACAACGTAGTTACCGTGAACTGCATGAGTATGGTGACCAACTGAGCGACCGTTTGCGTCGCATCCCATCCGTTGCCAATGTGCGTTCCTACGGTGAACAGAAAGAACAAATAAGTCTATACGTGGACCGCCAACGACTACAAGCCTACGGAATAGGACAACAAGTGCTATTCAGTAAGTTGCAGGCGCAAGGCATTACCACGGTCAGTGGTAACATCAGCGATGACGACCAACAAATCCCCATCCATATTGAAACTACGGAAAACAGCGAAGAGGAGATTGCCAACCAAATCATCTTCACTGCCCCTAATCATGGAACGGTAGTAAGGGTAAGAGACATTGCCCGCGTGGTTCGTGAATACGACCGCGTGGAGAGCTACATTGAACAAAACGGACACCCTTGTATCTTGTTGTCTTTGGAGATGTCACCGGGCAACAATGTGGTTGCATACGGCAATGATGTGGATAAGGCTCTCGATGAGTTTCGCCAAAATGAGTTGCCAGAAGATGTAGTCATCACGCGTATTGCTGACCAACCCAAGGTGGTGAGCGAGAGCGTCAGTTCCTTCTTGCGCGACCTTCTTATCTCGATGGCTATCATCATCTTGGTCATGATGATACTTTTCCCTCTTCGTTCAGCCATTGTCGCAGCCATCACCATACCATTGAGTACGTTCATATCCGTTTCCATCATGTATCTGGCAGGCATCGAGCTCAACATTGTCACGCTGGCTGCCCTCATCGTGGTATTGGGAATGGTGGTTGACAATTCTATCGTGGTCATAGACGGTTACCTGGAATATCTCGGAAAAGGATATGAGCCTCATAAGGCTGCCATCGAATCTGCCAAGCAGTATTTCATGCCCATGATGCTTGCCACGTTATGTATCTGCGTGATATTCTTCCCATTGCTGATTACCATGAAAGGAGCATTTAACGATGCTTTGCACGATTTCCCGTGGACGATAGCCATCAACTTAATGGTGTCTTTGTTCTTGGCAGTAACGGTGATACCTTTCTTGGAGGTAATCATTATTAAGCCGAAGGATTCTAGTAAATCTAGTGATTCTAGAAATACTAGAAATACTAGTGATACTAGTCATACTAGTGATTCTAGCAAAAAAGAAAAAAAGACCATCACCGATTACGTGCAAGCTCTCTACGATAAGATATTGGCTTTCACGTTCCGCCACCCTTGGTTTACCATCACGGGAGGAATCGGAGTGGTATTACTCTCTTGCCTCATCGTACCCACATTGAAAGTACGATTGTTTCCCTTTGCCGACCGTGACCAGTTTGCCGTAGAGATTTTCCTCCCAGAGGGCAAGGGATTGAATGAGACAAAGGCAATTGCCGACTCCCTGCGAGACGTCTTGCTGAAAGACGAGCAAGTGAAATGCGTGACCAGTTTCATCGGATGTTCTTCGCCACGATTCATGACTTGCTATGCTCCGCAAATGGCAAGCAGAAACTATGCGCAGTTTATCGTGAATACCACTTCGCAAGACAACACGCTCAAGCTTCTTGCCAAATACCAACCCGAATGGAGTGAGAAATTCCCTGATGCTTACGTTCGATTCAAACGACTCGACTTCTTGGAAGTACCAGAACTGGAATATCGATTCTATGGTGAAAACATAGACTCCCTGCACGTGGTGGCCGAACGATTGATGGAACGAATGCGACCCATGCCCGAACTGGAATGGGTACATACCGACTACCTACAGCCATTCCCTATCATTAACGTGGAACTTGATCCCATCATGTCTCCCCAGTTGGGTATTACTCGCACCACGGCAGCTCTCGCATTGAGTACCACCACGAACGACTTACGTGTGGGACAAATATGGGAAGGCAATTATGAAATGCCAATCATCGTGAAGGATGATGCCGACATGACATTCTCCGACATCGAGAACTTGGGAATTGCCTCTCCTATGGCTATTCCATCGGCAGCACTCTCTTCATTGCAAAACCAACTCTCGCCCAACTCCACTATTCCTCTCCGACAGATTGCCACCGTTAAACCAAAGTGGAGCGAGAGTCGTATCATGCACCGTGGTGGCGAGCGTTGTATCACCGTAACGGCACAATTTGCCAATGGCGTATATGCAGCACCAGTGGAACGACGGATTGCTGATATCATGGAAAACGACATTCAAATTCCACAGGGAGTACGTGCTGAGGTGGGCGGCGAGATTGAATATGATGCTGAAGCCATCCCGCAAATCTTCGGAGGCGTGGCTATCGCAATGGTCATCATCTTCTTCTTCCTCTTGTTCAACTTCAAGAAATATGGCATTACCACCGTCTGTATCGCTGCCCTTGGATTGATGTTGCCTGGCACACTCATCGGACTGGGATTGATGAATCGTACACTCGGACTGACTTCTATCATGGGAGTCATCACCCTCATGGGTATGATTATGCGAAACGAAATCCTCATCTTTGAACACGCCATCGACCTGATAAAAAAATATGTAGCTGAACATGGCGACTGGACAGTTGACCGTGAAGCCTACAATAATGCCGTGAAGCAAGCTGCTTACGATGCGGGACGAAGACGCATGGTGCCCATCTTCCTCACTACAGCCACCACTGCCGTGGGCGTGGTTCCCATGATTATCGCCCAGTCTTCTTTCTGGATGCCTGTAGGTGTGACCATCTTCGCAGGAGGTATCGGTTCGCTCATCCTCGTAGTCACCGTATTGCCCGTTGTATATTGGAAAGTTAGTACTAAATAAAGTCTTACTCCGACCTCTCTCGCTGGAGAGGGGGAGCAAACAGACTTTTAAAACAACAGAATAATTATGAAAAAGATAAGCATAGCAATATTTCTTTTAACAGCCACCCTTCCCCTGTTTGCTCAAGTAAACACTCCTCTCCCCGTGGAAGAAAGGACGGGGGTGAGGCTTCTATCCCTGAATCAACTCAAGGACTCTGCCTTGCGCAACAACATCTCCATCCGCAATGCCTACCATAACATTGATGCTGCCCAAGAACAACGAAAGGAGGCTTTCACCAAATACTTCCCCAATGTAAGTGGCGTAGGAGCATGGTTTAATGCCGATAAGGGAATGGCAAAGACCGACATCAATCCTTCCGAAATGATTTCTCCAGAGATGTCAGCAACCCTTGCACAAATGCTTCCACCCCAAATGTTGGCTTCACTTGCCAATCCCATCCATATATCGATGATGAAAAACGGAGTCATTGCTGGCATTTCAGCCGTGCAACCAGTTTTCGCCGGAGGACAAATTATCAACGGTAACAAACTGGCGAAGGTTGGTGAGGATGTAAGTCGCTTACAATTGCAACTCTCCGAAGACGAGGTGGTGAAAAACACCGAACAATACTTCTGGCAAATTGTCACACTCAAGGAAAAGACGAAAACCGTCAATACCGTGGAGGAATTGCTCAATGGTATCAACAAAGACGTGACCGTAGCCGTGAAAGCGGGTGTGGCTATGCGCAATGACTTATTGCAAGTACAACTGCGTCAAAACGAGGTGGAGAGTCAAAAGTTGAAATTGAACAACGGCATTTCCATCCTCAAGCTCGTACTTGCACAGTATTGTGGATTGAGAGACACAACCTTCGACGTGAGTTACGATCCCGAAGTTACGGTGCCTATCAATCTCAAGCAAGACCATCAACAGGCTTTGTTACAAACCACCGAATATCAGTTGCTCAACAAGCAAGTGGAAGCCACGAATTTACAACGTAAGATGGCAATTGGCGAAAACCTGCCTACCGTGGCTGTGGGAGCAGGATACAACTACCACACGCTCTTAGACAACAACCATACTTTCGGAATGCTTTTCGCCACCGTCAGCGTTCCCATTTCCAGTTGGTGGGGAGGCTCACATGCCATCAAACGGAAGAAGATTGAACAGCAGAAAGCCATTGACCAATTGAACGACAATTCAGAACTGCTCAAGATACGGATGCAAAAGGCATGGAACGAAGTGGATGAGTCGTATCAGCAACTCCTGCTCGCACGGAAAAGCATCGAACAAGCAGAAGAGAACCTACGTCTCAATCGCAATTTCTACCAAGCGGGTACATCAACGATGTCTGACCTTCTGCAAGCCCAATTACTCTACCAACAGGCTCACGACAAGCACACCGACGCATTCGCCGAATACCAGAACAAGTTGTTGGAATATAAGATAGCGGTCAATTGCGAATAGCCATTACGAGAGCTATCTCGTTTATCTTCTTTGGCAACGTCAGTTTCAAATAAACTTGGCGTTGCATTCGACTTGTGCTAAAATTCCAGTCTGAATCCTTTTGATTTCATCTCCTTGTATTTGTCAGGGTTGAACCTGTAGTGAACGGGGACTGTTCTTGCAGCATCTTTCGGACGGTCACCCGTTTCTTCCAAAACACCCAGCTTCAGCATCTTGTTGGCAAAGTTCCTACGGTCGAAATGGACATTCAGAATTGCCTCATATAACGCTTGCAGTTGTGACATGGTAAAGACATCGGGCAGCAATTCAAAGCCGATAGGCTGGAAGTGCATCTGTTCTTTCAGACGCTTCAGAGCCATTTGGAGAATTTTCTCGTGGTCGAATGCCAATTTCGGTAGCTCACCAATGGGAAACCACTGCGCATTTCTGGCATCATCACCGCCTTTCACGGCTCCTTTCTGCACTAAGGCATAATAGGCAATGGTGATAACGCGTCCCCGTGGATCACGATCTACATCTGAGAAACACCCCAACTGTTCCAAAAAACCACTATCCACATCAAACTCTGTTTCTTCTTTCAACTCTCGAAGTGCACCAGCCTCTGTGGTTTCATCCATATTCAGGAATCCTCCAGGAAATGCCCAGCATCCCTTATAGGGTTCTATACCTCTTTCTATCAAGAGCACAGACAGTACTTCTTTCACATCATAACCGAATATCACACAATCCGTAGTTACCGAAGGACGTGGATACTCATACGTATAAACACCTTTCATTGCTTTCTTCGTTGAACTTTATTTATTATTACAATGCGTATTTTATACGCAAAAGTACAAAATACAGTTCATTTCACCAAATATTCATGCGTAAATTTTATAGATAAAAGAAGAAACACTACTCAAAAAGCTTAATCCGTGTCGCAGATTAATAAATCTGTATCGCAGTTTTAATAAACTACGTCTTAGTTTTATAAAACTGCGACACGGATTTAAGAATTTATTTAGTAATAACATCAAATGTATCATGTTTTAGAGAAAAATATATCATTTATTGAATAGGATTGATGACCGTTTGAGATTCGTCCATATCCATCCCAACAATTGTGACAAATGACAGCAAGGAAAATAAAAGCTGCCAGAGACTTTGTAATTATTTGTATTTTTCGTATTTTTGCACGAAACAAGAAAAAACATGGTGGCAGAAGCATTATATAGGTTGCCATACGCCGATGAATATGTGCGTGTGACACAACATGAAGGCAACGTAGAAGAGTTGCGATCATACACGAAGCTAAACGGGAAAAGCGGATTCGTGATGGCTCCGTTCAGTGTGTCCGCGGAAGATCCCATCCTTCTGATGCACCCAGACGAAGTAAACACTCACAATATCCCTTCGGAAGCAAACACAAAGGGGGAAGCTGAGGCAAAGAAAGAGCTCTCGCTTAGCGAAAACGAAAGACAAAGAGCACAAGAAAGGATGCGATATGCGGTGGATTTTGCCAATTTCCACACACAAGTAGAGAATGGCACATTCAGGAAAGTGGTTCTTGCCCGCTGCAAAGAAATAAGGACGAATGAGATGGAGCCAGTTGAGCAATTGTTTTTACGAGCTTGCGAACGTTATCCTCGTATGTTCGTTGCTTTGGTCAACATGCCTCATTGCGGCACTTGGCTCATGGCAACGCCAGAGATTCTCTTAGAGGGGAAAGACAACCTATGGCACACGATGGCATTGGCAGGAACGATGAAGTTGAAAACCGAAGAAATGGATTTCGACATCCCGTTTGGTGATGAATCGAGGAAGATTGCATGGTCTGCCAAAGACATTGAGGAACAGCGATTCGTGGCTACCTATATCAACGAGACCATAGAGCAGTTTACTTACGATTATACAGAGAAAGGACCTTACACGTGCAGGGCTGGCGGATTGGTTCATTTGCGAAGCGACTTCACCTTCACATTGAAAGACAAGATGCGGTTGGGCAGTTTTCTCAACCAATTGCACCCTACTCCAGCGGTATGTGGATTGCCCAAGGAAGACGTGCGACGGTTTATCCTACACAACGAATGTGCTCCACGCAGGTATTACAGCGGTTTTACGGGTATACTCAATCCCGATGGTGAGACACACCTCTACGTGTCGCTACGTTGTATGGAGATTCTCCCCAACCGATACATCCTACATGCAGGTGGTGGCATCATGGCAACAAGCACCGAGGAGAAGGAATGGGAAGAAACGGAGGCAAAGATGGAAACCATGAAAGAATTATTAGAATAATGTATAGCAACAAGAAAAGCATCAATATCCTCACGGCATTACTGGTGAAACACGGTATTTGTAATGCTGTGGTTTGCCCTGGCAGCAGGAATGCGCCCATCGTGCACAATCTCGTAGAGTGCGAAGACATAGAATGCCAAAGTGTGACCGACGAACGGTCGGCAGGATTCTATGCGTTAGGAATGGCACAAGCCACCCATCTACCCGTAGTGGTTTGCGTTACGTCTGGTACGGCTTTGCTCAACCTCTTGCCAGCCGTGGCAGAGGCATATTATCAACACGTTCCATTAATCGTGATTTCAGCCGATCGTCCTCCACAGTGGATCGACCAACTCGACGGACAGACCTTGCCTCAACAAGATGCATTGGGAAGGTTTGTGAAAAAAGCCGTTTCATTACCCGAACCGCATAATGACGAGGAACATTGGTATTGCAATCGATTGATAAACGAGGCTTTGATAGCCACTCAGCAACACGGTGGTGGTCCAGTACACATCAACGTTCCTCTGACGGAACCCTTATATGAGTTTACGACAAAAGAATTGCCCGAAGAACGAGAGATTTCCATTCTCTATCCACGGAATGACCAACGACCAATGGAAATCGTCTGTTCCAAGTTTTGGAAATCCAAGAAACCCATGATAGTTGTAGGGCAAATATCAGCAAATGAACTCATGGCTGAGGATTTCATTGGCATTTCAGGATTTGCCGTTGTGTTGAACGAATCTTTGAGCATTGGTTGCGGTGCTTGTCATTTCGATGAGTTATTATGCAAGCAATTGCCCAAGGATTTTCTTCCCGATTTCGTTCTGTATATCGGCAATGTGCTGGTAAGCAAACGCATGAAACAATTCTTGCGTCAATTGCCACCAGAAGCACCCATTTGGGCAGTGAGCGAAGATGAACAAATACATGATACATTCCAATCGCTTGACGGCGTTATCATCGGTCATCCCGCAGACGTACTTGACGACCTCAAAAAACATAATGATAAATGGAAGAGCAGAACTACTCCATTCTTTGACCGATGGGATGAAACACTTGCAGAAACAGACGAGATCATAACGACATTTATACCTGGCTACTCGCAAATGGCTGCCGTGCAATGTCTGGAAAGTGATTTAGAGAATTATTCTGATGATGATTACGTGACGCATTACGGAAATAGCATGGCGGTGCGCCTTGCCAATATCTATGCCACACATTATGTATATTGCAACCGTGGTGTAAACGGAATTGAAGGTACATTATCCACGGCAGCAGGATTTTCATTAACTACCGAGCAGACGGTATATTGCATTCTTGGCGACTTGAGTTTCTTCTACGACTCCAATGCACTCTGGAACGAAGATTTACGAGGCAACCTACGCATCCTATTGCTGAACAATGGCGGTGGGGGAATCTTTGAGAAATTCGAGGGATTGAAAGAGAGTGCTGCTCGCGACCGATTTGTCATGGCGAAACACCATACTTCAGCAGAAGGCATTTGCCAAAGTTATCACGTAGAATACCTTTCTGCACACAATATGGATGAGCTGAAAGAGGGAATCAATTGGCTCCAGCAAGATCAAAATGAGAGACCGATGTTGTTAGAAGTATTCACCGACTCAGCAAATGACGCCAAGGTTTTGAAAGAGTATTACGATAGATTTAGAATGTAAATAATAAAAGAGAATCATGGGAATATTTTTAGGTCGTTATTCATGGAATGAACTGAAAGATTCGTTTGTGGCAGGTTGCCATAGATTCCCCATTGTATTGTTGTTTTTGCTCATAGCAACAATTGATGCCATCGTGTTAAACCACGACAACGGAAACATTTCTTCGCGTACGGTTTTTTTCATGTCATTCTATCCGCTTTCGGCAGCTATCCTATCGTTGGCACTCCAACTGTGGAGCGAGGAAGTGAGAAACAAGATGGTGAGTATCAGCGTACAAGTTATTGCCCACGCCCTTTTGTTGGGTAGCTCTATCTGGCTCACCTCCAATTGGCCATTAGACATTGTACAAGGAACTGCACTCTTCACCATCGTTGCAGTATTAATATTAGCAGTGTTCATGGTGTCGTTTTTCAGGAGCAAGACCGACCTACCCTTATGGAATTTCACCATGCACCTGTTGCGAGGCCTGGCATTGGCATTCGTGGTGGGAATCGTCCTCATCGCAGGACTCACACTGCTTATCTATTCGTTTAAGGAACTATTCGGATGGAACATCAACTGGCACATTCAAAGTGACATTTACTTTGTTTGCGGAATATTGATAGCCCCAACCGTATTCCTGCAATTCATTCCTGGAAAAGAAAAGAAGCACAATGAGAATGCCCAAGGATTGAGCAAGGTGATGCAAGGTGTGGTACATTTTCTGTTTGTTCCCCTGTTGTGCGCCTATATCCTCACATTATACGCCTACGCTGGCAAGATATTACTGACATGGACCTTACCCTGCGGATGGGTGTCGTGGTTGGTTTCTACGATGATGCTGGGAATGGTGACCATACTCATCCTCACCTATCCTTCACAGTTTCATGAAGAGAAACGATTCGACCATCTGCTTATGCGGTGGCTGCCCATTGTGGCATTACCCTTGTTGGTACTCATGACCATCGGTATCTATCGACGTATCAGCGACTATGGCATTACGGTGATGCGACTGTATCTCATCACATTCAACCTCTGGTGCTATGCAGTGTGTTTCTATCTGATATGGAAGAAAGGAAGAAGGATGAATTGGATTCCCGCCTCGTTCGGGATCGTTCTCTTTTTGGTATCGGTAGGTCCTCAGAGTTTCGCCAATATCACGTTGCACCAGATGAAATCAGACCTGAAACAGATTGTCAGTGCATCTAACTCCAAGAGTAATCTTGCCATACCTTTCACCAACAAAGACATGATGAATTGGATAGAGAAACAAGATTCGCTCACACAACAACAAGTGAAAGACAAGCTCCATTATTTAGGAACAACGTATGAATTGGCTCGATTAGCTGATGTGATAGACACAGCATCCTTTAAGGGAGTGAGTTTCTATACCCTTCCACATTCGGGAGAGATAGTAGAATCGCTAAACGGTTATTCATTATTAGACCGTGTCATCGATATTCCTGCAGGTTGTACGAGGATGTGGAACGTGGATGAAAGTCACAAAATCCTATCGGATGATGATAAGACTATTGTCATTGAAATTCACCTCAGTGACGGGAAGGCAATTCCTTTTACCCTCTCCAAGGAAAGGATGAGAGACATTAATAAATCCAAGAATCCTACCAAGCCTTGGGTAATAGAAAACGAGGAAGGATATCTATATGTCAAGTCATTCTATTACTACGGTTCGCAGCCCGTGGAGATGAACCTGGCAGGATTGCTATTTGAGAAAACCAAAACAAAATAAGATATGAATATGAGAGAATGGAAAAAGATTGAAGGATTCAACTTCAAGGAAATCCTCTTTGAGGAATATAACCACATTGCGAAGATTACCATCAACAGAGAGCGCTATCGCAATGCCTTTACACCACTGACCACATGGGAAATGTCGCAGGCATTCGGATACTGTCGCGACTGCTTAGACATCAGGGTGGTATTGCTGACGGGAGCAGGCGACAAGGCTTTCTGCTCTGGTGGTGACATGCACGTAAAAGGACACGGAGGATATATCGACGGAGAGGGAGTGCCACGGTTGAGCGTACTCGACGTGCAGATGCAGATACGTAGGTTGCCCAAGCCTGTGATAGCGATGGTGAACGGCTACGCCATTGGGGGCGGTCATGTGCTTCATGTGGTATGCGATCTGACCATCTGTTCTGAAAACGCCATCTTCGGACAGACAGGACCGAAGGTAGGGTCATTTGATGCAGGCTTCGGTTCGAGTTATCTCGCCCGTATCGTAGGGCAAAAGAAAGCACGAGAGATATGGTTTCTCTGTAGGCAATACAATGCGGAGGAAGCCCTTCAAATGGGATTGGTCAATAAGGTTGTGCCCTTGGAGCAATTGGAAGACGAGTGCGTAGAATGGGCAGAGACCATGATGGAACGGTCGCCATTGGCATTGCGCATGATTAAGGCGGGACTGAATGCGGAGCTTGACGGACAGGCAGGCATTCAGGAACTCGCTGGCGACGCAACCATGCTTTACTATTGCTTAGACGAGGCACAAGAGGGCGGAAAAGCTTTCTTGGAAAAGCGCAAACCCGATTTCGACAAGTATCCCAAGTTTCCATAAGACGTGGATGAGGAGAAGCGCAGGCAACAAATGAACATGATGGCAATGGAGCTATGTAACAACGAGACTACATCATAGAAACATGAAAATAAACATCAAGAAACGGATTCTACACTTCAAACAACCAGCAGGAACGTCAAGAGGCGTTTATACCGAACGCAAGATATGGTTGGTGGAGATGATAGAAGGCGACAAGAAAGGCATTGGCGAATGTGCCCCATTGCCACAACTGAGCACTGATGACCTGCCCGACTATGAGGAAAAGCTACACGCTATCTGCCAACAGACAGAGCGCACAGGAATCATCGACTACTCCGCACTACGCCCCTACCCTTCCATGCTCTTTGGATTGGAAACTGCCTGGGCACAAATACAGGCAAACGGAAATCTGAGACTCTTCGACACTCCTTTCGGCAGAGGCGAGGAAGGCATCACCATCAACGGATTGGTATGGATGGGAACGTTTGAAGAAATGTATCACCGCATTAAGGAGAAGATACAGGCAGGGTTCCACTGCGTAAAGCTCAAGATAGGAGCCATCGACTGGGAAAGAGAAATATCTCTCATCCAGTTTATCCGACAACATTTCTCCAAGCAGCAGATAGAACTACGCGTAGATGCTAATGGCGGCTTCACTCCACAGGAAGCCATGAGAAAACTGGAACAATTGGCAACATACGACATTCATTCCATAGAGCAACCCATCAAACAACACCAATGGAAAGAGATGGCACAACTCTGCAAGGAATCACCATTACCCATCGCACTCGACGAAGAACTGATTGGCGTAAACAACAAGGCGAGCAAGGAGAATCTCTTAGACACTATTCGCCCACAATACATCATTCTGAAACCATCACTGCACGGAGGAATGCATGGAAGCGAGGAATGGATTCAGTTGGCTCGTGAACGTGAGATAGGGTCTTGGATCACCTCGGCATTAGAAAGTAACATAGGCTTAAATGCCATTGCCCATTTTGCCGCCAAGACATACAGTCCCCATATCACCATGCCGCAAGGACTGGGAACGGGTCAACTCTTCACAGACAATATAGACATGCCGATAGAGATACGTGGTGAAAAACTATACTTCGTCCCATGATGACCATTGCAGATTTTTACAAGGAATGGAACAACAAAGCTGATAAATTGTTGGTTCATACCAGCGGTTCTACTGGAAAGCCCAAGCCATTGTGGGTGGAGAAACGACGCATGGAAGCAAGTGCAATTATCACCTGCGACTTTTTAGGCTTGCAAGAAGGAGATACAGCATTGCTCTGCATGTCGCTCGATTTCATTGCTGGCAAGATGATGGTGGTTCGCTCTATCGTGAGAGGATTAGAACTTATCGTAATTCCCCCCAGCGGACACCCATTATGTGACGAGAATTGGCAAGGAATGGTAAACAAAGATATCACCTTTGCTGCTATGGTTCCATTGCAAGTATATAACTCATTGCAAACAGATGAGGAACGGAAACGACTGAAAAGCATCAAACATCTCATCATTGGAGGTGGAGCCATTGACGAAGACCTTGCCACAGAGTTGAAAACATTTCCTCATGCCGTATGGAGTACATACGGAATGACGGAAACTCTCTCACACATCGCATTGAGAAGATTAAGCGGTGAAGAAGCAAGTGATTGGTACACCCCATTCCCATCTGTCAACATCTCATTGGCAGAAGACGGATGTCTGATGATCAATGCCCCACTGGTTTGTTCGGAAACACTCAAGACCAATGACATTGCCGAGATACAAGACGGCAAATTCCGCATCATAGGCAGGAAAGACAACGTTATTGTAAGCGGTGGTGTAAAGATACAAATAGAAGAGGTGGAACGCATCTTGAGACAATACATCAAGACACCTTTTCTCATTACCAAACGACAAGACAAGAAATTCGGGGAAATAGTGGTAATGCTTTCTACGGCAGAAGACCTGACAGAAACAAAATACATCTGCGAGCAAATGCTACCTAAGTTTTGGCAACCACGTGCATTTGTCACCGTGCAGGAAATACCCATGACCACTACGGGAAAACCAGCGAGAAAAGAAGCAGAACGATTGGCAAAAGAAACCATATAAAATTCAACCATGACATATACATCCCATTATGACAGCGTAATCGGTAGGATAACCTTGGCAAGCAATGGTGAGGCTTTGACAGGACTTTGGTTTGACGGACAGAAACATTTTGCCTCAACAATCAGTGGTGAACACGAAACCAACGAAGACCTTCCCATCTTTCAAGAAACAAGGAATTGGCTTGATATCTATTTCAGTGGACAAGCTCCCCACTTCACCCCGCCCATCTGTATCAAAGGCAGCGAGTTCAGGAAACAAGTATGGAAGATATTGTTGACCATTCCCTTCGGACAAACGATGAGTTATGGAGCAATTGCCCAGCTCATGGCTTGCCAAAAGGGAACGAATAAGATGTCGGCACGTGCGATAGGAGGAGCCGTAGGACACAATCCCATCTCGCTGATTATTCCTTGTCACCGAGTAGTGGGAGCCAACGGTCAGCTCACAGGCTATGCAGGTGGTAAGTATAAAAAACTATGGCTATTACAAAACGAACATGTGCCGACTGTGAATTTTCATTTATAGCGGATATTCATCAAAAGCGTAAAGGACAGTGGACAGATAACGCTCACCCGTATCAGGCAACAATACCACGATTTTCTTGCCCAGATTTTCCGGACGCTTAGCTATCTCAGCTGCAGCAAATGCCGCTGCTCCACTGGAGATACCAACCAACAATCCCTCGGATTGTGCCAACTGCCGACCCGTGCGTATTGCATCGTCATTATCCACGTCGAACACCTCATCAATCACGTCAGCGTTGTACGTGTTAGGGACGAATCCTGCACCGATACCCTGAATCTTATGAGGACCACTCTTTCCACCATTTAACACAGGTGACGACTTGGGCTCTACGGCGATTATTTTCACGTTAGGATTATTCTCTTTCAATCGCTTTCCAACGCCAGACACCGTTCCACCAGTACCCACGCCAGCCACGAAGATATCCACCTTTCCGTCAGTTTGTTGCAAGATCTCCAAGCCTGTAGTGTCATAATGTTTCTGGGGATTAGCAGGATTCTCGAATTGTTGGAGAATCACACTACCGGGAATAGCATCACGCAGTTCCTCTGCCGCACGAATGGCTCCAGGCATTCCATCTTTGCCACTGGTCAATCTCACTTCTGCGCCATACGCCTTCACCAAGTTTCTACGTTCCACGCTCATCGTATCAGGCATGGTCAAAATCAACCTATATCCCTTGACTGCACTCACCAATGCCAATCCTACTCCCGTATTACCACTTGTCGGTTCGATGATGGTAGCTCCAGGTTTCAGGATTCCACGTTGTTCCGCATCCTCAATCATAGCCAAGGCGATACGATCTTTCACGCTTCCGCCAGGATTGAAATACTCCACCTTTGCAATGATAGGTGTTTGAAGATCTTTCGATTGAGAAAATTTATTGAGTTCTACAAGAGGCGTATTGCCAATGAGATCCGTTAATTGTTTAGCTATCTTTGCCATAATGATATAATATATTAAATGTTATTGAATGCTTGAGTTAAATCGTCGATAATATCGTCAATATGTTCCGTACCAATAGAGAGGCGCACGGTAGAAGGTGTGATATGTTGCTCCTCCAATTCCTCTGGTGACAATTGTGAGTGAGTGGTAGTATAAGGATGGATAACCAAGCTCTTCACGTCAGCAACATTGGCGAGCAACGAGAAGATTTGCAATGAGTCAATGAATTTCCATGCAGCCTCTTGTCCGCCCTTGATTTCAAATGTGAAGATACTTCCTCCACCATTTGGAAAATACCTATTATATAATTCATGGTCTGGATGCGAGGGTAAACTGGGATGATTTACATGAGCCACTTTCGGATGATTAGCCAAGAAGTTGACCACTTTCAAGGCATTCTCCACATGTCGTTCAACGCGTAGGCTCAGCGTTTCCAATCCTTGAAGTAATATCCAAGCATTGAAAGGAGAAATCGTAGAACCTGTATCACGCAAGATGACGGCACGAATCCTGGTCACAAATGCAGCTGCACCAGCCACGTCAGCAAAAACGGCACCATGATAACTGGGATCAGGTTTGGCGAGAGATGGGAACTTATCGGCATTGGCTTTCCAGTCGAACTTTCCACCATCAACAATCACGCCGCCCAAGCTACTGCCATGACCACCAAGGAACTTAGTAGCAGAGTGAACCACCACGTCAGCTCCATGTTCGATGGGACGAATGAGGAACGGTGTTCCAAACGTATTATCAATGATGAGGGGAATATGGTGGCGATGAGCGACCTCTGCTACCGCTTCGATATTCGTAACGTCAGAATTAGGATTACCAAACGTCTCTGCATACACCACCTTTGTATTAGGTTGAATGGCAGCTTCGAGTGCAGACAAGTCATTAACCTTAACGATGGTATGAGAAATACCCAAGGAAGCAAGCGTATGGGTAATGAGATTGAACGAGCCACCATAGAGATTGTCCGCAGCAACGATATGGTCGCCTGCGCCAACGATGTTCTGCAAGGCGTAAGTCACGGCAGCCGCTCCACTTGCCACTGCCAATCCAGCCACACCTCCTTCGAGTGCAGCCACACGATCCTCAAATACACCTTGAGTAGAATTGGTCAATCGTCCGTAGATGTTTCCAGCATCCCTCAGCCCAAAACGATCAGCAGCATGTTGCGAGTTATGAAACACGTAAGAGGTAGTTTGGTAAATGGGAACAGCACGTGAATCAGTTGCGGGATCAGCCTGTTCTTGTCCAACATGAAGTTGAAGAGTCTCGAAATGTAATTTTTTCTGTGCCATAATGATTATATTTTTAAATGTTTATACTATGTGATATTTGTCATTCGATTTTGAATGTTTTGACGATGCAAAGTTATAAGTTTTAGAAATATCCTCCAAATTATTTGCATTATTCAGAAAATATAGCTATTTTTGCATACTCAAACAAAATATACATCTTTTTATCTTATCAAAAAACGCCTTTGGCAGAATAATTTTCTACGCATAATATGGAAACATTAGACGCAATCGACTTAAAGATTCTTCGAACATTACAAAAGAATGCAAAATTGACAACCAAAGAACTGGCTGATGCTGTTAATTTAACTCCAACGCCCGTGTTTGAACGTCTGAAAAGACTGGAAAGACAAGGTTACATCAAGAAGTACGTAGCAGTATTAGACCCAGAGAAGCTCAATCAAAGCCTTTTGGTATTTTGCAAAGTGAAACTTATGCACATCAACCATGAAATTGCAGATACCTTCACGCGAAAGATTATGAAGATTCCTGAAGTAACAGAGTGTTACAACACGTCGGGTAACTATGATTACTTATTAAAGGTACGCGCGTGCGACATGAAACAATACCAAGAGTTTGTATTAAACAAATTGGGAACCATCGAAAATCTCAGTTCATTGGAAAGTACATTTGTGATGAGTGAAGTGAAACAAGAATATGGTATTCATATTTAGAAAACTTTTAACGGTCGCCAACTTTTCTTTCAATTTGTTCTATTTTTCATATAAAAACAATAATAAACATATTAAATGAAAAAATCAACGTCGAAAAATCCATAAAAACATCTATTTTTGCAGTCGGAATTACGAACACGTATATGGCTAACTCAAAAATAGTATTTAAATACGACAATGAGGTAAAGGTCTTGGATAACATTCGAGACGTGGAGAACCTATCCACTCTAAGAATGAATTACAATTCCATTATATATTGTCGAGGTGGAAGGATATTAGTAGAGATTGGGGGCAACAACCAAATTAACGTAAAGCCTGGTCAGTTGTTTCTTATCCCCAGAGGCAAATTGGTGCAGCCAATGATGGTCAGCACCGACGTAGAGGCGAGTGCACTTCTTTTTTCAGACCGTGCCTTAAAATCAATTTTAGGAAACCAAATCAACATTTGGAACAAGGCAATGTACATGAAAGAAATATACGTCTTGGAAAGTGCCAATTGGTTGGAAGCATTTGGGGAATACACTCGTTGCATTTTTCAGAGAGATCCAATGCCCATCCTATATGACGAAATCACCAGTTCTTTTTTACGTATGCTCATGCTTTTGCTTTGCGAAGAACTGATGAAGCACGAGGACATGATGCATTCTGATGACATTTCCACCATGCACGACAAGGAAATTTTCAACCAATTCCTACAATTGTTAGCCAATCAAAAACAAAAGCGTCAACGTGTATCGTTTTATGCAAACCAATTGAACATCACCTCCAAATACCTTTCTACGGTATGCAAGAGAGTTAGTGGGAAAAGTCCTATACGTTGGATTATCGAGAGTGTGATGCAAGATGGTTATAGTTTGCTAACGGAAACCGATTTAAGTGTCAAGGAAATTTCCAACATCTTGGGCTTTCCCAATTCATCTTTCTTCGGACAATATTTCCGTGAGCAAGCAGGAATCACACCCATAGAATACCGTTTGGAACATAAAAAGATGATATAATGGATGAAATTATCGTAAAAAAAGTAGCAAGCAAGAAAGAGTTAGATGATTTCATACACGTAGTAGATATCATCTATCAAAATTGCCCACAATATGTTCCTGATTTTGAAAGTGATGTTAAAGATATTTTCGACTCACGGAAAAACTCTGGATTGGAATTTTCCAACGTTCAGCCATTCGTAGCATATCGAGGAGACAAGGCTGTCGGACGCATTGTCGGAATCGTGAATCATCGTGCAAACGAGAAATGGAAGACACACAATGTTCGTTTTTCCATGATAGAGTTTTTGGATGACTTAGCGATTTCCAGAGCATTACTCAACAGCGTAGAAGAATGGGGACGTTCATACGGAATGGATTCCATCCAAGGACCGTTAGGAATAACCGACTTCGACAAGGAGGGAATGTTGATTGAGGATTTTGATATGTTGGGGTCAATAATTACCATTTACAACCCAGAATACTATCCTCGACACATGGAAGCATTGGGATTCAAAAAAGAAACAGATTGGGTACAAATACGCGTCAACGTTCCCAAAGAAGTTCCTGTGAGATATGCCCGTGTAGCTCAATACGCAAAGGAGCAAGTAGGATTGCGAGTGCTCACCTTAACAGATAAGGACATTACGAAAAGACAATACGGACGAAAGATCTTCAAATTGTTAAATGAAGCATACTCTCCACTTTTCGGTTTCTCTGAAATATCAGGCCAACAAATCGACGAATTCGTTGGCAAATACCTCCAGTTGATTGACAAGCAACTCATGCCTGTAGTCATTAACGATAAAGGAGAACTGGTTGGTGCGACCGTGACAATGGGAAGTCTGGCGCGAGCTACTCAGAAAGCGAAAGGTAAGCTCTTGCCATTCGGTTGGTTTCATTTGCTGAAGGCTCTCAAATGGAAGCACGAGGACACTGTGGAAATGTTGCTCATTGGTGTTCGTCCAGATTACCAAGGGTTAGGAGTAAACGCCATGTTCTTCAACCACCTCATACCTATATATAATAAATATGGTTTCAAGTGGGCAGAGACGGGACCACAATTGGAGGACAACTTCAAGGAACTTTCACAATGGAAAGTATTGAATCCCGAATATATCAAACGTAGAAGATGTTACATAAAAACTATACAATAATAACATGGAAAGAAGAGTAGTAATTACAGGATTGGGCATTTGGTCGTGTCTCGGCACGAACCTGGATGAAGTGCGCCAATCATTATACGAGGGAAAGAGTGGCATTATTTTCAGTCAAGAACGTAAAGATGCAGGATTCCGCTCTGCTCTTTGCGGCAACGTGCCACAACCTAACCTCAAACCTTATCTGAGTAGAGACATGCGCAAGCTCATACCAGAGGAAGCACAATACGCATATATCGCAACGTTGCAGGCAATGGAACATGCACGTCTCTCACAAGATTACATCGACCAACACGAAATAGGCGTAATCTACGGCAATGACTCCGTTGCTGAAGCCACGATGAGAGCTCTCGACAAATTCCGCCAGGCTGGTTCTACCGCAGCATGTGGAAGCGGTGCTATTTTCCAGTCGATGAACTCAACCGTAACGATGAACCTTGCCACGCTGTTTCACTTGAAAGGTATCAACCTGACGGCATCTGCTGCTTGTGCATCGGGTTCTCATTCCATCGGTTTAGGATATTTGCTCATTAAAGACGGATTACAAGACTGCGTTATCTGTGGTGGAGCACAAGAGGCAAACATGTTTAGCGTTGCGGCATTTGACGGACTCATGGCATTCTCTACACGTGAGGATGAGCCCACAAAGGCAAGTCGTCCATTCGACCGCAACCGTGACGGTCTTATTCCAAGTGGTGGAGCTGCTACAGTTATCATTGAGAGTTACGAACATGCCGTGAAACGTGGTGCACCTATCCTCGCTGAGATTGTTGGTTGGGGATTCTCTGGTAACGGAGAGCATATCTCTACACCCAACGTGGCTGGTCCAGCCCGTTCATTGGAATTGAGCTTGAGAAATGGTGGCATCAATCCTCATGATATTGGTTACGTGAATGCTCACGCTACATCTACCAAGGCTGGAGACGGACGCGAGGCACAAGCCATTGCGCAAATATTCGGTGACTACCACGTACCCGTAACATCAACCAAGAGTCAGACTGGTCATGAAATGTGGATGGCTGGCGCATCTGAAATCATCTACTCTCTCTTGATGATGAAGAATGACTTTATCGCTGGTTCTCTCAATTTCGAGAATCCCGATGAGGAAACGGCTTGTATCAACATCTTCCCAGAGACACGCAAGGCTCATTTCGATATGTTCCTCAGCAACTCTTTTGGATTTGGTGGCACCAACTCGTCACTGATTATCAAAAACCTATAAAATTAAGTATCACAAACAAAACACATAAATAACTTAAAAAAATGACAAGAGAAGAAATCATCAAGCAAGTAAACGACTTGCTCTCAGAAGAATTTGAAATCGAACAAAGTGAATTTACTCCAGATGCTCCATTGAAGGAAACTCTCAATCTCGACAGCATCAGTCTGGTTGACTTAGTTGCTCTCGTGCAGTTTACCTATAAGATTACCATTCCCGTAGAGGAATTGCACAAGATTCAGACATTCGACGATCTCTATAACTACATTGAGGAACATCTTGCCAAATAATGTTTAGAGGAGAGGACATCAAACAACTCATCCCACAACGTTATCCCATGATGATGGTCGATGAGTTTGAAGAACAGGAAGAGCAACATGCCACAACTGCCTTGACGGTTAGGGTGGACAACATCTTCGTGCTTCCCTCTGGCGAATTTTTAGAATCAGGATTGTTAGAACATATTGCCCAATCGTGCTCTGCACTGGCTGGCTATCAGGCTCGTCAACGTGGCGACACGAAACCGCCTGTCGGGATGATTGTAGAAATCAAGAATTTCCAATGCAACCGTCGTCCTTTGGCTGGAGAGAAGATTGAGACCGATATTTCTTTCACGTTCTCTTTCGGCAATATGACCTTAGCACACGGAACGACACGTATCGGTGAAGAAAACATCGCAGAAGTGGAAATGAAAATATTTATACAATGACAAAATTCTTCATCAATATTTACCATTTTTTTCGCAACCATCGCACAGTTTGTTGGCTGTCGATGGTTGCCCTATTTATCTTCTTCGGATATTTTGCATCGCAAATCCACTTAGAGGAAGATATCAACAAATTAATGCCATCATCGAAAAACAGTGATGGAACCACAAAATTGGCTTTTGCCAACTTAAAAATCAAAGACAAGACATTCTTGCTGTTTGAGGGTGAAAACCCTGACAGCTTGATAGAGGTATGCGACTTGTTCATTGATTCCCTATTAGTCAACGACTCTGCCAGTCAAACGATAGGCGACATCTTCTACCGATTGCCAGAAGAACTCATACCTGACGGCATTGGTTATCTCACCGAACATTTACCAGCATACATCGACACATCTGCTTACTCGCAGTTTGACACATTGCTGACCAAAGCCCACTTCACCCGACAGATGCAACAAAACTATGAAGACCTATCGGGTGAGTTTGGCGAAATGTTCCCAGAACTTATTCAGTTAGACCCAATGGGTATGCGAAACATTCTGATGGAACAGTTGAAGCCATTACTTGACAGTGGCACAGGCAGTTATAAGACCATAGAAGAGCATTTCTTCGTACCTGATTCCACGGTATGTATAGCCTTTATCACACCACGTTTTTCTGCGACAAACACTGGACAAGGCTCTGATATGTTCTTGATGTTGAATCAACAAATCACTCAATTTGCCAAGACATACCCCAACATTCGCATCACCTACCACGGCACACCTGCCAGCGGTTTCTATAATTCTACACAAATCAAGCACGACTTGACAACCACCATCAGTGGCGCATTGCTATTGGTATTGTTGTTCTTGCTGGTATGTTTCCGCAAGTGGAGCACCATTCCCCTTTTGCTTCTGCCAGTGGTTTTCGGAACACTCTTTGCCCTTTCCATCATGTATTGGCTCAAGGGAGAATTCTCCTTGTTGGCTTTGGGCATTGGTGGAGTGGTCTTAGGTGTGGCACTTAGTTATGTACTTCATGTCTTGACGCATCATCAATATGTGAAAGACAACGTACAATTGCTTCAAGACCAAGTAAAACCTGTGTGGTTAGGATGTCTGACCACCATCGGTTCGTTTGCAGGTCTCATCTTTATCAAGACTGATCTATTGCAAGACTTCGGTCTTTTTGCAGCGTTTGCCATTCTCGGCACTACTTTATTCAGTCTTACTTATTTGCCGCAATTTCTTTCTTCCGAAAAGAAGTCTGACAAACGTCAATCATTTGCTTTTATCGACCGTATCAACGCTTATCCTATCGACAGGAAGAAACCTTTCATCATAGTCATTACCGCCATCATGGTTCTTTGTATTGGTGCATACATGATTGGTGGAACTCATTTCGATGCAGATATGCACAACTTAGGTTACCTCAATGAAATGACCGAATACTCCGAACAATTATTGCGCGATAAGACTTACACGGGAGACAAGCAGAAGTATTTTGCCAGCCAAGGCAAAACGATGGAAGAAGCGATAGAGAACTTCGAGATTCTTGATAAGAAACTCGACTCTCTACAGCAATTAGGATTGGTGAAAAGCTATACGCACACCAACCAGATATTTGTTTCCATAAAGAAACAACAAGAGCGCATCAATGCCTGGAAACAATATTGGACAGAAGAGCGACTATCAAAGGTTAGACAACTCATTGCCGCTACTGCGCCACAAGCTGGATTACAAGCCGACGCATTCGAGACTTTCTTTGATGCGGCTACAGCCGATTATCAGCCAGATTCGCTTTATGGAGCTCATATCATCCCAGAGGGTTATCAATCCACGATGATGGAACAAAGCTACAATGGCGATTACCTGTGCTTTACTTCCGTTCGTTGCGCCAATGATTCTGTACGCAGCAATGAAAGCGACTATATCCGCATCTGCGACGCTATCGCCCAAGAACCTACTCTTTTGGTTCTCGACACCTATTATTATACGACGGACACGCTCATACAAATGAGTGAGGATTTCAACGTGTTGCAATGGCTTTCCATGTTGTTTGTCTTGGTAGTACTGTTTATCAGTTTCCACTACAACATCAAGTACACCCTGCTTGGCTTTATGCCCATTCTGCTCAGTTGGATGATTGTCCTTGGCGCAATGGTGATTTTCGGAATGCAATTTAATCTCATCAATATCATCATCTCCACCTTCATCTTTGGTATTGGCGTAGATTACAGTATATTCGTGATGAACGGACTTACTGAGGGTAACAGTCAAAAGCTCGCTTATCATAAGACCGCCATTTTCTTCAGCGCCGTTACGCTCATCGTCACGGTTAGCAGTATGGTATTGGCTACTCATCCTGCCATTCGCTCGGTAGGATTCTCTACACTCGTCGGACTGATGTCTGCCGTTATTCTCTCTTACGTTCTCCAACCAGCCATTTACAGATGGATTAGTCAAAAAAAGAAATGAAATACGACATCATTATCATAGGAAGCGGTTTTGGCGGTTTGGTTTGTGCCAACCTCTTATCAAAAGCTGGTAAGAATGTGCTTGTCTTGGAAAGGCAGGCACAAACAGGTGGTTGCATCCAGAGCTACCGACGGAAGAACTTCTCCTTTGATACTGGTTTACATTATGTTGGCGGACTCGCAGAGGGGCAACCCTTATACCAGATATTTCATCACTTAGGACTGATGCGGTTGCCTTGGCATCGGTTAAGCGCTGATGGATTCGACCTGATTACCATAGACAACCAGACCTTTGCCTTCGCCGAGGGTTACGACAACTTCGTTCGTCAACTTTCTGCTTCGTTTCCGTCAGAGAGGGAAGCATTGGCGCAATACGCTAAACTGCTCAAGGAAGCAAGCGAAATGCCATTAGGATCAGACGGTGTCTATCGTTTGATGGAAACCAATGCCTACGATTACCTCACGGAGACCTTCCACGACTCCTTGCTGATTAACGTGTTGTCTGGTTCTGCATTGAAGATGGAATTGCGCAAGCCATCTCTCCCACTCTTCACCTTTGCCCACGGCAATAGCAGTTTTATACAAAGCAGTTGGAGACTACGTGGCGAGGGCAACCTGATTGTACAATCCTTGTCTGAAAGCATTCAAGCCAATGGCGGAACGATTCTTCGTGGAAAGGAAGCACAAGAGTTAATGGAAAACGACGGAAAGATTACCACCGTGAAATGTCAAGATGGTGAAGTGTATGAGGCAAATTCATTCATCAGCGACATTCATCCGGCACAGACGTTTAGTCTCGTCAAGGATTCCAAGATACTGAAACGATTGTACCGTCAACGTATTGCCATGTTGGAAAACACGTATGGTATGTTCACGGTTTCTCTCGTGCTCAAGCCACAAGTGCTTCGTTATTTCAATCACAATAAATACGTTTATCGAAAGGCAAATGTTTGGTCATTCTTCGAGGAAGACCAGCATGTAGGAGGATTGATGGTCAGTTGCAGGGTTCCTCTCGAAGGTGATTATGCTCGCCAGTTGGATTTGCTGACACCTATGCCTTGGTCATTGTGTGCAGAATGGGAGCATACGCAGGTAGGACACAGGGGTGATGAATACAAAGCCATGAAACAGCAATTGGCTGACCGCTGCATCGACTTGGCAGAGACGGTGATTCCTGGGCTTCGCTCCATGATTGCAGAGCAATACACCAGCACTCCCCTCACCTACCGTGACTACACGCTCACGCCCAATGGGTCGGCTTACGGCATCAGGAAAGATTGCAGAAACCTATTGATAACCATGCTTTCACCCAAGACACCGATTCCCAATCTCTTGTTGACAGGACAAAACTTGATGTTGCATGGATTAGAGGGTGTGTCTATGACTGCCCTACAAACGTGTTCTGAATTATTAGGAAAAGATTATATACAAACGATTATAAAGACGTAAATTATGAAATATGCATTAGTAACAGGTGGCAGCAGAGGCATCGGACGTGCCATTGCCATCAGACTTGCCAAAGACGGCTATCGTGTCATCATCAATTATACCAGCAATCAGGCTGAGGCTGAAAAGACACTCGAAATGATTGATGGACAAGGAGAACTGTTACCCTTCGACGTGAGCAATGCCCAACAAACGGAGCAAGCTCTCAAGAATTGGCAGTCGCAACATTCTGATGAATACATTGAGGTGGTGGTCAACAATGCGGGCATTCGTCGCGACAACGTTCTGGCTCTGATGCCTGCTGACGATTGGCACAGGGTTCTCGACATCACACTCTCTGGTTTCTTCAACGTTACCCAACCCTTGTTGCCTGCCATGCAACTACATAAGTTTGGCAGAATCATCAACATGGCAAGCGTGAGTGGTCTGAAAGGATTGCCCGGACAGGCTAACTATTCTGCTGCCAAGGGTGGAATCATTGCAGCTACCAAAGCATTGGCTCAGGAAGTAGCCCGACGCAACATCACCGTCAACGCCGTGGCTCCAGGGTTTATCAAGACCGACATGACGGAAGGACTCGACGAGGCTGCACTGAAGAAAATGATTCCTGCCAACCGCTTTGGCAAGCCAGAGGAAGTAGCCGACTTGGTAGCATTCCTTGCCTCTCCCAATGCGGGATATATTACAGGTAGCGTCATCTCCATCAACGGTGGACTCTATACATAATCTTTAAGGATAACAAATATGTTTAACAAGCACAAACATTATCTATGAAAAGGCTATTGATAATATTTACATTTTTGCACGTATTCATCGTTGCAATCGTAGCGCAAAATGCCGATTACAAAAAGGCTGTCGCTCATTATAAGAACATCAAGAACGTAACTGCCGTTGCCACCAAGACCTCGCACAAAAACGCCGTGACGAAAGACGTGGTAACGAAAGGCACACTGGTCATGAATGCTCCATCAGAAGTAAGCATCACGATGGACGGAGGAAAAGACCAGTTGCTCATGCAAGGCAACGTGTTCACCATGACCGTGAAAGGCAAGAAGCACACGACAAACAGTCAGAAGAACACTCAGTTTGCCACATTCCAGACGGTGTTTGAAAGCATCATGTCTGGTGGAACCATAGACATTTCAAAGCTCAGCGACCTGACCATCAGCAAGCAAGGCAACAACCTCGTGCTGACCATCACCCCTAAGACGAGCAGCAAGAAAGAAGCTCGCAGGATGATGTTCTCTTCTTTCGTGCTCACCCTCGACTCCAAGAGTGGCGAGCTACGTACCTTGAGGATGAATGAGAGAGCTGGTTATACGGAATATTCTTTTTCAAGTCATCGCCTTAAATGAATAGGTTAAGACTCGCATATCTTCTTGTCTTGTTGGTATGTGGCTTAACGCTACACGCCCAGCAGATTTCGGGAGATATAGTAGATGCAGAAACGGGAGAAAGCATTCCCTTTGTAAGCGTGGTTTACAAGGGGCATCATATAACGGCTATATCCGATATAGACGGTCATTATAGTATTGACCGTCACCAAGGCTGGGATGTTACTTTCAGTGCTGTAGGCTATGAGTCACAAACCGTTCACATCAATGCTAATATCAAGAACCGTTTAGACGTTTCGCTCACGCCTGTCAAACAACAATTGCAAGAGATCACCATCAAGGCTAAAAGGGAAAAATACAGCAGAAAGAACAATCCTGCGGTAGAGTTGATGAAGAAAGTGATTGCCGCCAAGAAGCGCACAGACTTGGCAAACCATGATTACTACCGTTTCGACAAGTACGAAAAGATAACGCTTGCCGCCAACGACATCACTCCCAGCAAACTGGAACAGAAACCGTTCTCCAGTACTCCTTGGCTGAAAGATCAGGTGGAGAATTGCGAATACAACCATAAGTTGATTTTGCCTATCAGTATTGACGAAACGGTGTCGGAAACAGTTTATCGCAAGAATCCTCATTCCAAGAAGACGATTATCAAAGGTCAACAGTCGTCGGGTATTAACGACATTATCCAGACGGGAGATGTGCTGAACGTGATTCTCAAAGACGTGTTTACCGATGTTGACTTGTATGATGACCAAATCAGACTCTTCCAATATCCGTTCACGTCGCCTATCGGGAAAGATGCCATTGCCTTCTATCGGTTCTACATACAGGATACCGTGAAGGTAGAAAAGGATAGTTGTATTCACTTGCATTTCCTTCCCAACAACCAGCAAGACTTTGGTTTCAGGGGTGACTTATACATCTTGAAAGATTCTACCTATCATGTTCGCCGATGTGAACTGACACTTCCCAAGCAGACAACCGTCAACTTTGTGGAGAATCTGAGCATCCAACAGGAATTTGTCCAATTAGACAATGGCGAATGGGTACTGTCACGAGACGACATGATTACGGAGTTAGAGCTTGCCAAATTTATCCAAAAAGCCATCGTCATTCGCACTACCCGAATGTCTGACTATGCTTTCACCGAGATTCCCAACAAGCTTTTCAAGGGCAAACGTACCGAAATAAGAGAGGCTGACGCTGGAATGAGAGGTAAGTCGTTCTGGGAACACTATCGGAAGGTGGACCTTACAAAGAGCGAGGACTCGATGGGCAGCTTTGTCAAGAACATTCAAAACATCAAGGGATTCAAATATATATTGGTGGGATTGAATGCGCTGATAGAAAACTCTATCGAAACGGGAACGCCCAACAAGATTGACATTGCTCCCGTCAACACGCTGATTACCCGTAACGACATTGACGGATGGAGAACGAGATTGAGTATGCAAACCACGGCAAACCTCAACAAACGGCTCTTTGCTGCAGGTTACTATGCGCATGGCTTTGGCAGTCATAAGAACTACTATAGTGCGTCGTTGACGTATTCCTTTATCGACAAGCTATATATGCCCTGGGAATATCCTAAACGCACGTTGAAACTGGAGAGTTCATACGACATCAGTTCGCCAAGCGACCGTTACTTGCCTACCGACAAGGATAATTTCTTGGTGGCTTTCAAATGGACAGCCATCGACAAGATGATGATTTGCAACAAGCAACAGCTCTCGTATGAATACGAAGCGTATGGTGGACTGAGAACCACGCTGAAATTCAAGACAGAAGAGTATGAGGCTTGCGGAGCCATGTCTTTCCGCCGTCTCAACGAGCCACGTATAGATTACAATGAGCTGAAGCCTCATCATGAATTCTTACGTACAACGGAACTGTTTGCCGAAATGAGATACGCTCCCGACGAGACATACATCAACAGCAAGCAAAGGCGAGTGACCATCAACCATGATGCTCCTGCTATCAGCCTCAGTCACACGTTTGGATTCAGGAACATATTTGGAGGCGATTACAGTTCCAATCTTACGGAGCTCAAGATCTATAAGCGCTTCTGGCTGAACAGCTGGGGAAAAATAGACTGTTTCCTGAAGGGAGGCATTCAATGGAACCAAGTGCCTTATCCTTTGTTGATTCATCCCGTTGCCAACCAATCGTTTGTCATTGAGGAAGAGATGTTCAACTTGGTCAACAACATGGAATTTCTGAACGACCGCTATGCTTCGTTGATGCTTTCATGGGACCTCAACGGCAAATTCTTCAATCGCGTTCCTTTGATTCGCAAACTCAAATGGCGCGAGTACATTGGCATCAACATACTGTGGGGAGAGCTCACCAACAAGAACAACCCTTACCACCCTGACAACATAGGGAGCAACAAACTCATGCACTTCCCCAAAGGATGCTATGTGATGGATAATAAGAAACCATACGCAGAATTAGTGGTGGGTATTCACAATATATTCAAACTAATACACGTTGAATATGTAAGAAGGTTATCGTATCTTAATTTACCAACCAGTGAGAAATGGGGAATCAGGTACATTTTTCGTGTGACATTCTAACATGTAACAAATAAAGGAAATGAACGACAAAGTATTTCAATCTTTAAAATCAACAGAAACAGAAGACTGGTTAGACTACCATGTAGTACGACCATTCAGTTATTACTGGGCACGTTTCTTCGCATATTTTAATATACATCCCAATACGGTTACGATCTTATCCATGATTATTGGAGCTGGAAGTGCCGCATTGTTTGCTCATGGCTGTTTTTATTATGAGGGAACGACGGGATTAGCATACAATCTCATAGCCATTCTCCTTCTCTGCATCGCCGACATACTTGATTGCACGGACGGACAGTTGGCTCGCATGACTGGAAAGAAAAGTCGCATGGGACGTATTCTCGACGGTATGGCTGGATTTGTCTGGTTCATCCCCATCTACGTGGCTCTTGTCTATCGGTTTTACCTTCATCACGACTTGGAATTTGGATGGTTAGGCATTACTGACACACTTGAGAATACGTGGATTGCCACTACCATCGTGTTTATCCTCGCTCTCATTTCGGGTATTGCTGGATTGGCAGGACAACAACGCTTAGCTGACTATTACATTCAGGTACATCTCTTTTTCCTGAAGGGGGAAAAGGGAAGTGAACTGGACAATTCTGCCAAGCAAAAGGAACTCTACGACCAACTGACATGGAAAGACAACTTCACCGAGAAGTTGTTCCTCTATTCGTATGTGGGTTATACGCAAAAACAAGAAGCCGTCACCCCTAAGTTCCAGAAAATGCTGGCACAATTGCGAAAGAAATACGGAAGCATTGACAACATTCCCGCAGAAATTCGTGAGGAGATTCATCGCAACTCTCTGTCGTTGATGAAATGGAATGGCTTGCTGACATTCAATTTCCGTTCAGCATGGTTGTTCTTGTTCTGCCTTCTCGACATTCCTACCATGAATTTCCTCTTTGAAATCATCGCTATGGGATTGCTTTACAAGTATATCAACTATCGACACGAATCCTTCTGCAAGAAAATAACGGATACATTATAAAACCTAAACGGATGAAGTGGACAAAAAAACGACTTAATAATTTATTTTTCCTCTTCGGCGTGGTTGCCGTGGTGGTGATGCTCTTGACATTCGACGTGAGTTTCGTCGAACTATGGCAACATCTTTGCAAAGCTGGATATTGGCTCATTCCCATCATCGGAGTGTGGGTATTCATCTACGCCATCAACGCATTGGCTTGGCAACAAGTAATCAAGGGCAACACTTCTCCTGACGAGCACATCAGCTTTTGGCGCATTTACAAACTCACCATCACTGGTTATGCGCTCAACTACGCCACTCCCGTAGGTGGATTGGGCGGAGAGCCATACCGCATCATGGAACTGGCAAAAGACATCGACAAGCAACGAGCCACGTCATCGGTCATCCTCTATGCCATGATGCATATATTTGCCCACTTCTGGTTTTGGTTCACATCCGTGTTTCTCTATCTTGCGCTCGCTGCCGTGGGTGATTTACCTTTCACCTGGTTGACAGCCATCACGCTTGGCCTTGTCATCGTTTTCTGCCTCATTGCTTTCTACCTCTTCTCTAAGGGCTATAGCAAGGGCTTGGTGGTAAAGGTTATCAAGTGGATAGGAAAAATCCCCGGACTGAAGGGATGGGGACAACGTTTCTTGGAGAAACATTCCGAATCGTTGCAGAAAATAGACACACAGATTGCAGCTCTCCATCAACAAGAGAAAGGAGCATTCTACAAGAGCTTGCTGCTGGAATATCTCTCACGCATCGTGCAAGCTCTTGAAATTCTGTTCATGCTTCTGCTTTTCGGAGTGGATTGCGGTGGAGGCACTACAGGCATCTTGCTCACGTTCCTTCACAGCATATTGATTCTCGCATTCACCACCCTCTTCGCCAATCTCATCGGTTTCTTGCCCATGCAATTGGGTGTACAAGAAGGCGGGTTTGTCATTTCCATTGCCGCATTGGGATTGTCTGCCGCATTGGGAATCTTCGTCAGCATTATCTGTCGTGTTCGGGAGATCATCTGGATTCTCATCGGACTATTACTCATGAAAATAGATCAACAATAAAATCACATAACTATGAATGAAAAAATGAATTTCCTCGATAGAAACGAGTTTAATTTCGAGCCTTCCAATGAAGTGAAGGAAGTAATTAAGAATTTCGATTACCGTAAGCTGTGTTTTTACACTCGTATATATGACCAAGGCAAGAAGAGTATTTTCTCTGTGTACCTTTCTGAGTTGTACGACATCGACGAACATCAGATTATCTTGGGATATGGTGCAGAAGACTTGTTGAAAAAGACTGTGCATTACTTCCTCACCTTAGGTGGTTCCAAGACCATGCTGATACCCAAGTTCTCCTGGTGGTATTACAAGTCTATCGCCGACGAGGTACATGGCACAACTCTGCAATATCCTGTATATGAGAACGGCAACACCTTCACGTATGATTTCGAGGGTATCAAGAAGATGGTAGATGAATTGCAACCCAAGATTCTCTTGGTAGCTTCTCCTAACAACCCTACGGGTAATGCGCTCACTCCAGCAGAGATGGAGAAGATGGTTGACATGGTTCCGCAATCCACCATCTTGTTGGTAGATGAGGCGTACGCCTCTTTCTTGTCGAGCGATGCCTCTTACGTAAAGATGCTCATTGAGAAACATCCTAACATCATCATCTGTCGCACCATGTCTAAGTTCTATGGGTTGCCTGGCTTGCGCATGGGATTCGGCTTCATTGGTCAGGGCGAAGAGATGGAGCACTTTGCCAAGTATGCCAATATGTACTTAGGCTATGACCGTTTGTCTGAAGACATCGCCATTGCAGCCATCAAGAGTGATGCCCATTACCGTGAGATTGCTCAAGTGATGCAAGACGCACGTGATATGTACACCAACGAATTGGGAGCATTGCCTGGGTTTAAGGTCTATCAATCTCTTGCCAACTTCATCCTCGTGAAATATCCCATCGAACTGAAAGAAGCTCTGCAGAAAGAGTTTGCCAACGAGAGCTATAAGGTGAAGTTCATGAACGAGCCAGGCATAGACACGCACATGCGTATCACATTGGGAAGGGCTGAGCAGAACCGCAAGGTATGTGACATCATCTTAAAGATTGCCAAGTCATGATAGGTGTGATTCTCGCTGCAGGTATGGCTCGCCGCTTACGACCATTGACAGATGACAAGCCAAAATGTTTGTTGAAAGTGGGTGAGCGTACCTTGCTTGAACGTACGGTCAGTGCCATGCAACAAGCGGGTATCCATGAGTTTGTCGTGGTCACGGGTTATCGTGGGGATATGATTCGCAATTTCTTGGAAGAGTATTCCCAGAAGTCGCCTCTCCCTACTCCATCGTTTACCTTCCTTCATAATGCCGACTATGAGCACAACAACAACATCTATTCACTATGGATGGCTGGCAAGGTGGTACGTGGTAAGGAGTTCTTATTGATGGACAGTGACATCTTTTGCGACCCAGCCGCTGTAGTGCGCATAGCCAACGAGTCCGTGTCTGCATTGGCACTAAACCGTCATGAGTTAGGTGCAGAGGAAATCAAGGTCATCGTGAACGAGAACATGCAAATCAAGGAAATCAACAAGACATGTAGGCCACAAGATGCGTTGGGAGAGTCGGTAGGTATCGAGAAGATTACGGCTCCTTTCAGTGAGGCGCTTTACAAGGAATTGGATCAGATGATTATCCAAGAATCACTCATCGACATCTTCTATGAGCGAGCCTTTGAGCGTCTCATCCCTCAGGGTTTCACCTTCCGTGTGGTAGATACCACCAATTATTTCTCATACGAACTTGATACACCTGAAGATTTTGAAATGGCAAAAAAATTGATGCCAGAAGAATTGAAATAAGGGGGTGAACACCCCCTTTTTTATGTTTCCACGCACAAACGGTCATTAACACCATACTTCATCGCTTTTTGTGTTTATTTTATGAGCATAAACAGAAAAGCCAATAGTATCTTGAGAATGATTTGCGATCTTAACTATAAAACTGAGAGTGAAAGACTCCGGACATGCAGTAAATATTATGCAAATCAGCAAAAATGTGCAAAAAACTAATAATTATTTCATAACTGTCAAAATTTAATGTGGGTTTTCACCCTGATTATATAATCAAAATGAAAATAATATTTATCTGCATACGTTGTTTTTTGCTAATCGATTTCATTTTACCTTATTTTGATAATAGTTTTCATCGGGATTTTCGTATGTAATATTCCTGTCAAATCCACCTTCTTCGTTTCTTTTGGCTATCCATTTATTAAACATTTTTCTGTTACAAATTTCATCCCAGGAATATCTCTTCGCATTCCCCCATTTGATTAAGAAAAAAAAGCATGGGGCATTATTGTCGAACAAATAGAGTGAGTCTATACCACATATAGAGTCTGGAAAAATGATCTCTCTACTGACATCGATACCATCACATAGGCCAATCCCTGCCGTATTGATATCCTTTTCAGGAAACAAATATCTAGGCCATAATTGATAATCCACACTATCGATATTATCGTAGTGAGATGCTACTATAATCAATGTATCATTCGTACAATTCCTAAAATTAACTACAAACTTAGTGTGAATTATCGGTACACAAGATGATAATAAACAAGCAATTACCAAGGTGTACACTGAAAGATTCATATTTTTATTTTTTCTGTTCATAAAGTTAACGGCAGCATAAAGCCCCTGTAAAGCTTGACGGGGTAAGGGGATGGTAGGCAAAAAACATACATTAGCACGTCTATAGTGGATGGGGAATCGTCATGTGGAGCAACAGACAACATAATTAGGCCGCATCACTATTAATTGCGGATTTTAGGTTCTTTTCTCTTTTTTTATATTTATTCCCATAACGTAATTTAATAACGATTCTCTTCTTGTTGGCTGGACATGGCAAAATATACTTGACAACGTTTTTTTCGAATAAATTACAAATTGTGGATTGACTGTTTATTACAACAGACCCATCTTTCCTCAATACCTCTAAACCAGACAAGTTTTTCATGACAAATTTTTCGATATACTCCCTAATCCACCCCCTTCTCATGAAAGCAGAATCTAACCCCATTAATTCCCTTCTTTTATATTCTGAATTTGTATAATAACGACATTCAAATGGGCTTCTAAAATCGATACACTTATATGTGTAATCTGACTCAAAAAAAATGGTATCATTTGTGCCATCAAGATATTTAAAGATAACACACTCACTACTATCTCCATATATTACAATATCTGGTTTCCAAGGTGAAAAACCAAATAGAGATTGAAACCATAATATTAAAAAAGTAAATACTATTAATCTTATTGATAACGAATTGTTCATAATCATCTTTCTCCATTTTTATTTAAAAAGTTCTATATTTCTAATTATTTTTCTTTATTGACATGAAACCCGAATATTTATCAGCCTCTACATCAAAATCTCCTTCAAAATCCCTGCATTCAAGGGCAATGGGTGATTCCCCCATATCATAGTGAAAGCGTCCTTTCAGATAATGTGCCATCATCTTTTCGTTGGCGTTGCCGTGGCGGTCGAAGTAGCTGACCAAGGAATCTACCGTGGGCAGCCACGCCTCGGTGAATACCGTGTCGGCACGGTTGCACTGGCTCACGTAGCTGAGCCT
>AUXO010467737.1_pt1 | contig 50234 bp, 38 predicted proteins | sample 768731 | NCBI WGS metagenome assembly AUXO01 (sample SAMN02715735, study PRJNA202380) | gut metagenome | biome: sheep rumen | host: Ovis aries | place: New Zealand: Palmerston North | reverse complement strand
GATAGATAACAATCAGCTCCTTTCGGTAGTTTGTTTGTGATAATTCAATTATACCATTTGAAACTGATTGTTACTATAAATTAAATAGTGATTAAGAGGTTTGCCATGCCTCGCAAACCCGCATAAATACTGTATGTGTGGAGTTTTTCTCATGGCTATTTAATAAAAATAAAAGAGGTGGCATATGGGATTATTTCAGAAGTTAAAAGAAGGATTAACGAAGACAAGAGATAATATTGTATCTGGAATTGAAAATGTCTTTAGTGGATTTTCAACGATTGATGATGATTTCTATGATGAGTTAGAAGAAACACTGATTATGGGCGATTTGGGCGTTCGTGCAACAGAAGAAATCATTGAAGAACTTAAGGAAAAGGTAAAGGAACAAAAGGTCAAAGAGCCACAGGCATGTAAGCAGCTTCTGATTGATACAATCAAAGAGAAGATGGACTTGGGCGAGAATGCTTATGAGTTTGAAAATCGCAAGTCTATCGTAATGTTAATTGGTGTCAATGGTGTAGGCAAGACAACATCTGTTGGCAAGTTAGCAGGCCATTTAAAGGCAATGAATAAAAAAGTTATTATGGCGGCTGCAGATACATTTCGTGCAGCAGCGATTGAGCAGCTTACGGAATGGGCAAATCGTACCGGTGTGGATATTATTGCACAGAGTGAAGGTTCGGATCCGGCAGCAGTTATTTATGATTCCATTGCAGCGAGCAAGGCAAGAAATGCAGATGTGTTGTTGTGTGATACTGCAGGACGATTACACAATAAGAAGAATCTGATGGAAGAACTTCGTAAGATTGACCGTGTGATTGAACGGGAATATGGGGATGCATACAGAGAGAATCTTATCGTGTTAGATGCTACAACGGGACAAAATGCACTTGCGCAGCTAAGGGAATTTAAGGAAGTAACAGATATTACCGGTATTATCTTAACGAAGATGGATGGAACTGCCAAAGGTGGTATTGCCGTAGCAATTCAGGCAGAGTATGGGATTCCGGTAAAATATATTGGCGTCGGTGAAAAGATCGAAGATTTGCAGAAGTTTAATTCTGAGGAATTTGTAAATGCGTTGTTTGATGTAACAGACACAACAGATTATGATGAAGAAGAGAACAGTTCAGATATAACAGCCGGAGAACGCGAATAAAACAAAAGCGTGTGCGGTATAGAGACATTTGTAAGAGAGTTACGGAATAATATTGCAAAATGTAGGATTTTATTATAAAATATACAGGATACGTCTATATTGTGTATATTTATACGTTATATAGTTGTTTAAGAGTGTATAATTGTGGTGTCCAAGAGATGATTTACAGAAGGTAATGTCGCCGAAAGCGATACAGGGAGGTACATCTTGTTGTGATACCCGTTGTTTCATAGGAGATTCGAATAATGTTCTGTGAAATAAAATATATTTATGGGAAGAAAGTGGGTAGGACGATGGAAAAATTATCATTAGAGAAGTTCGAAGAAGCAGCTGAAAAAGTAAAAGAAGTCACTTTACAGACAAATTTAATGTATAGTGAATATTTCAGTAATCAGACAGGCAACAAGGTTTATTTAAAGCCTGAAAATATGCAGTATACAGGTGCTTATAAGGTGCGTGGTGCTTATTATAAGATTAGTACAATGTCAGAGGATGAACGTAAAAAAGGTCTTATCACAGCTTCAGCAGGAAATCACGCACAGGGTGTTGCATATGCAGCAAAGAAGTATGGCGTAAAAGCAACGGTTGTTATGCCGACAACAACGCCATTGATTAAAGTAAACAGAACAAAAGGATATGGTGCAGAAGTTGTACTTTATGGTAACGTATATGATGAATCTTGCGAGTATGCATTGAAGTTAGCAGAGGAAAAAGGATTAACATTTGTTCACCCATTTGATGATTTGGATGTTGCAACAGGACAGGGTTCAATTGCAATGGAAATTATTAAAGAATTACCAACGGTTGATTATATTTTAGTACCAATCGGCGGCGGCGGACTTGCAACAGGTGTGTCTACATTGGCAAAGTTATTAAACCCGAATATTAAAGTCATCGGTGTTGAGCCGGCAGGAGCGAACTGCTTACAGGAATCTTTAAAAGCTGGTAAAGTTGTAACATTACCGGGAGTAAGCACAATCGCAGATGGTACGGCAGTAAAGACTCCGGGCAGCAAGTTATTCCCATATCTTTCAAAAAATATTGATGAAGTTATTACTGTACCGGATGAAGATTTAATTGTTGCATTCCTTGATATGGTAGAGAATCATAAGATGGTTGTAGAAAATTCCGGTCTGTTGACAGTTGCTGCATTAAAGCAGTTAAATGTTCAGAATAAGAAGATTGTATCCATCCTTTCCGGTGGTAATATGGATGTCATTACCATGTCCTCTGTTGTACAGCAGGGACTTGTACAGAGAAGCAGAATCTTTACGGTATCTGTTCTTCTTCCGGATAAGCCGGGTGAATTGGTACGTGTTGCTTCTATTATTGCAGAGGCAAATGGTAATGTTATCAAGTTAGACCACAACCAGTTTGTAAGTATTAACCGTAAAGCGACGGTTGAACTTCGTATTACAATCGAGGCATTTGGACATGAACATAAGGAAGAAATTGTTCAGAAGTTAGAAGAAGCAGGACTTCGTCCAAGAATTGTTAAAGTTAATATCTAATAAATGTGATTTAGACGAAGAAATATTCCTTCGTGTGCAGACACATTTTTTCCATGATTAAAACACAAATCGTACATAGAACGAACACATAATAGCCACGCTCATTCGCTAAGATACTGTTATCAGATGAGATAACAAAGCGAAAAGGAGCGTGGCTTTTATGATTAAATATGGAAAATTAGCAGTAGCATTGATGACAGGAACAGTAATGTTATTTTCAGTAACGGGATGTACGATGCCGTGGGAATCCGCACAAAATACAGATACGACCGTTACCGTACAGGCGGCAAACGCTACATCGTCAGTGAAAAACACAGATAATGTGACTGCAGCAACGGTAGAATGGGATTCGGAAGATTTGGATGCTGGTTGGGAGGAAGCAAGCGCAACAAAAATTCATTTGACAGGTGCGTCTGCAACTGTATCTGGAGATGGAGCGGAAGTAACGGGACAGACAGTAACGATTACAAGTGCCGGAACATATGTTATTAGCGGAACGCTAACAGATGGTAATATCAATGTAGCTGTCGCAGATAAAGAAACGGTTCATCTTGTACTCAATGGTGTAACAATAACAAGTACAACAACAGCACCATTGACTGTTACAGAGGCAAAGAAGGTGATTGTTACTTTAGCAGATGGAACGACCAATGCATTTACGGATTCAGCAAGAAGTACGACAGAGAGTGAAGATTATTCAGCAGCAATTACATCGAAAGCAGATTTGGTATTTAATGGAACAGGAACGTTACATGTGAATGCCGGATATCGCAACGGCATTAAATCATCAGACGATTTGAAGATTGTTTCCGGAACATATAAGATTGTCAGTGCAGAAGATGGAATTGTGGGAAAAGATTTGTTGGGAATCAAAGAGGGTACTTTTACGATTCAGTCAGGGCAGGATGGAATGAAATCAACATATGATAAGGATGACAGCAAAGGTCATATTGTCATAGAGGGTGGTACATTTAATATTCAGGCGCAGACGGATGGAATTCAGGCAGAGCATATTTTGCAGATTAACGGAGGCACATTCACAATCAAGACGGCTGGCGGTGCGGCAGCTTCTACAAAGAGCAGTGCGGCAAATACAATGTCGCAGATGGGTGGCCGTATGACAATGAATACAACAACGTCAACACAGGATGAAGAGAGTATGAAAGGACTGAAGGCAGGTACGAGTATTGTGATTGCAGATGGAACGTATACCATTGACAGTCAGGATGATGCGGTACATTGTAATGGAGATATTATCATTGCAAATGGTACATTTACGATTCAGACAGGCGATGATGGAGTACATGCTGATAATTCTTTAACAATCAATGGCGGAACGATTGACATTCAGAAGAGTTATGAAGGTTTAGAAGCTGCAATCATTACGATTAATGCAGGGGATGTCAAGGTTGTGGCATCAGATGATGGAATCAATGCGGCAGAAAAGAGCAGCTCGACAGAGACAGGCACAGGAACCATGATGATGCAGAAAGGAATGGAGTCCGCAAGCAGCAATGCGCAGCTTATTATAAACGGTGGAAATATATATGTAAATGCCGCAGGAGACGGTCTGGATGCAAACGGTTCAATTACATTTTATGGCGGAACAACGATTATATCAGGGCCGACAAGTAACGGAGATGCCGCATTGGATTTTGATACAAACTGTGTAATGAACGGTGGAACAGTGATGGCATTTGGTTCGAGTGGAATGTTAGAGATTCCAACCGATGCAAGCAATGGTGCGTGCATTGCAACAACATTTACATCCGTTGCTGCTAATTCAACGTTCTCTGTACAGGATAGTTCCGGTAAGACGATTCTTTCCTATACTCCGGAGAAGTCTTATGAAAGTGCAATTGTATACAGCACAGAGCTTCAGACGGGAAGTACATACACAATAAACGCAGGAAGTACATCTCAGAGTATTACAGTCAGCGATGCAGTTACAACAAATGGAAATATCAGCGCAGGAATGAATGGTGGTATGCGTGGCGGTAATATGAAGGGCGGCAATTTTTCAGATGGCAATATGTCTGATGGAACAATGAAAGATGGCAAAATGCAGGATGGAAATTTCTCGGATGGAAATCGACCGGAATTACCAGATGGTGATGCTCAAGATGGAAGTATGCCGGATATGCAAAATGGTGAAATTCCAAATGATAATGGAAATATGTCAGGAGGTATGAAGCAGGCAGGCGGACGCGGACAGATGATGCAGTAAATAATAAGAATATGAAATCTTTTGAAAGACCTCTTTTACGGGATAAAGTCCGTAAAAGGGGTTTTTGTGTTGAATGGAATACGGATTGGTTTTAGAAAGAGCATAAGAAACAATTTACTACGTTAATTGATAAAAATTCTATAAAAATATTACATCTGAATTGAGATTCTTCGGATTGTATTTTATAATATTAGTATATAATCAGTATAAATATCACTAATTATAACAAAATAAAATGATATTTATTCAGCAAAAGTACAGTATAGAAAGAAATGTCTGACAAATAAATGCTTCAGGATGTTTATGGGGGTATGTGATGAGATATGAAAATAATATAATCCCAGATGATATATGCAATAGTTTAAGTGTTTTGGTTGAGGGGATGCCGAGTGGTGTTATCATGTATACGGCAGATGCATCGCGTTCCATTTGTTATGCTACACAGAAAGCATACAAAATGTATGAGTTTGAATCTGTTGAGGAGTTCATCAATTATGCGGATGGAACAGTTAATCATTTGATTTGTGAAGAGGATTTGAATGCAATTGAACAGATTATTGATAATAATTTAAATGCGGCAGATCGCGTTTTGGTCCATTTAAACCGGGCAGATGGAACAGAGTTTGCAGTAGAATGTAACGGACAATATTGTCATAATCCGCATTATGGATACATTTATGTAATTTATATGTATCCGACAACAAATACAGGCAAATTTGTAAGTTTACAGGTATCAGAAGTGGATAATTACATAGCAATCACAAATTTGTTAGATGGCGGACTGGAAAAAGCATTGCGTGAAAATCAATTTGTTGTATATCTTCAGCCGCAATATAATCAGAGAAATTATACATTGTATGGTGCAGAGGCTTTGATTCGCTGGTTTCATCCGGAAAAAGGTATGATATCTCCCGGAATGTTTATTCCGGTATTTGAAAAAATTGGGTTGATTGCAAGACTTGATGAATTCGTTTTAGAGCAGGTATGTAAGCTACAGCGGAAATGGTTAGATGCCGGGATAAAGATTGTTCCGGTATCGATTAACCTTTCACGTGTAGAGCTGATGCAGGAGGGAATCTGTGATAAAATATGCGGAATTCTTAGCAGATATCATATTACACCGGATTTTATTAATCTTGAAATTACAGAAACAGCAGTGATGCAGGATGAACAGTATATTATTTCAGTCATTGAAGATTTTCGAAGTCGTGGTTTTGAAATTGAAATGGATGATTTTGGCAGTGGATATTCTTCTCTTAATTCATTAAAAGATATTCCTGTGGATGTTTTAAAATTGGATCTTAAATTTTTACAAGGAGATCAAAATGACCGGGGCGGACGTATTATTTCAGCAATTGTACGAATGGCGCATAGTATTGGAATGCCTGTAATCTGTGAGGGAATCGAGACACCGGAACAGGCATCATTCATGCGTTCTATCGATTGCTTTTATGCGCAGGGCTTCTGGTTTGATCGTCCGATACCGGTGGATGAGTATGAAAAAAGATTGTTAAAAAATAAACGGGATGTCACACGAAATATTCGTTTTACAGAGCGTATGCAGGAAGGTGTAAATGTTGTTTCAAATACAACCAATGCAAATATCCTAATGGATAATGCGATGGGAGCGTCTGCAGTTGTTGAATATAACGGGCAGGCAGTTTATTTATTGCGTGCCAATGATGCGATGTATGATATTTTATATTCGTTCAGTGATGAGCAGGAAAATTCTTTCCATAATTTGTTCGAATATTTAAATGAAGAAAATAAGAAGGTTGCACAGGAAGCAATTCATCGTGCGATAGATTCGAAGCGTAATAGCATTTGTGATGTTTGGATAAAAACGACAAAGGGACAGGGAGCGAAAGTAAAAAGGTGGTTCTGTGTTCGAATGCGTTATGACCGTGGATATGATAATATTCATACAATTTTTATCGCAGTGGATGATGTTACGAAAATAAAAAATCAGGAAGAACAGTATCAGATGTTACTGACACAGCGTACATCATTAGCGGCGGCAGCAGAAGCCGGAATCATCACAATTGAATATGAAGATGGGAAACTTTCCATTACGCATGCCAGTGAAAAGGCTGCTAATATGTTTGGATACAATCTGAGTGAGTATATGAAAATAATAGATGAAAATCCATTTTCATTTGCACATCCGGAGGATTATGAAACATTTTGTCAGTTACATGATCAGGCAATCAAAAGGGCACCGCATCATATTAATTATATATATAGACATCGCTGTAAAAATGGAACGTATATGCAGGTGCATTATATTAGTCAATTTGATCGTGTTGGAGAAAAAATTTGCGGTGTATCTATTTTAACGGAAGTAGGGGCACAAGGAGAAAGAATCTTTCGGGAACAGGCGATATGTGATGACACAGATCAAATGCGACATACTGTTTTGAGTGAATTAATGGGTGTATATTTGCAGTATTATGCCTATGATGGAAGAATCAAAATGGCAAATGATGCGTTCTATGAATTGTTAGAATGTACAAAAGAGGAATTTGATCAAAAATATCATTGTCGGCTGCTGGAAGCAATATATGCGGATGATAAAAAGAAAGTATTAGACCAAATTCATGTTGATAAAGAAAATTTTGGTGAAATTAGTTCGCTCGAATATAGATTACGCACGATAACGGGAAAAACAAAATGGGTTCGTTCCATGGCGAAACTTGTAACGGATCAGGAGGGAAAAGAGATTTTTCTGGTAGAGCTGATTCCGATTGATCGCGAGAAGAAAATGGAAGCGGAACTTATGCGCAAGCGAATCTATGACAAGGCGATGTTTGCAAGTTCAAATAATAAAGAATTGATTTTTACAGTCAATGGACAGAATTGGATGTTAGATTATGCGTCACCTGCTTATTTGGATATGATTGGTTATACAATTCAGGAGGTGCGGGAACTTAGTAAACATGATGCGCTTGCGATGATTTATGAGGAAGACCGGGAACGTGTAAGACGAGAGGTGTTGGAGAATATTCGAAATCCGCAGTCGCGTAATATTGAATATCGTGTTTTAAAATCTAACGGAGAGTATATATGGCTGGATGCGAGTATCTATTTTGAAGGAACACCAAATCATGGAATTCAGTATATGTCACATGTTGATATTACAGAACAGCGTAAATTAGAAGAACATATGAGATATGAATACAACCGGATGCAGGCAATGATGGATACAATTCCGGGTGGTGTTGTGTTATATGAAATGCGTGTAGATGGCGCATATACTGTTTTTGCTTCCAAAGGTGTTGCAGAAATGTCTGGCTATACAGAGGATTATTTTGAAGGTGCATCTGAAAAAACACGTAGTGCAGTTTATAAAGAAGATATTCCATTGGTAGAAGCTGCCGTAAAGAAAGCGGTGGAAGAAAAAGCAGAGTTAAATATATCTTATCGATTGCATCATGTAGATGGACATACAGTATGGACCAATATGAGTGGAAGATTGGTAGGAGAGCAAAATGGGAATCCACTTCTATTGGCTGTTTTTAGTGATTTGAGCAAAATGACGGAAAATTATCGGGATGCATTGAATGGAACATTGATGTCTGTTCTTGTTTCAGATGTGGACAGTCATGAGGTATTATTTGCCAACACTGCTGCAAGTGCAATGGCTGAGAAAATGTATGATTCTGAGTTGACTACAATGAGTGAGGAAATAGTATTTCGTCGTCCGGAACTGGCACAAATCTTGTCATGGGGTTGGAAATCAGAACATGAAAAACGAAATGGTGTGCAATATCAGGTGCAGAGTAATAATAGGTACTTGTATGTCCGAATCAGCACGATTGATTGGAATATGCATCGTTCTGTGATTGCACATGTTTTGGATGTTACGGAGCGTGTAGAACGTGAGAAACAGATTGGCAATGCCATTAATAAAATGCCAAATCCAATTTGTGTATTCCATTTATCTGCGGATGGAGAACAGCTGCGTTGTATTTATTCCAGCCAGCAGGCAATCGACGCATTTGGCTTAGACCCTGCAAATTATGAAGATCCCTATGATATTTTATCACAACGTATCTATCCGGAAGATCGGGAACGTGTGATAGGAGAAATCAAGAAAAAGACATTGGCACATGAGGGAATACGTCTGGATTATCGCTTGCAGACACCAAAGGGTATCCGTTGGTTTGATTATCAGACAGTATCAGATGAGCAAAGTGATGGAAGTTGTCTATTCTATACATCATATACAGATATTACAGATAAGATGCAGCAGAAGGATTATATTCGTGATACGATTAATTCAATTCCGGGGGCAGCAGCGGTATATCGATTGTCAGCAGATGGTAAGGAATATCGTTGCATTTATGCAAGCAACCGAACCAGGGAAATCTTTGGAATTGATTTTACCAGTTATGAAAATGCATATGATATTACGAGAGAACTGGTTGATTCAGAACAATTGAATGAATTATTCAATTACGCAGATGGAAAACTTGCTCGCGGTGAAAACATTCATACTGTCTTGAAAATGAAAACGGCGAACGGAGCATACCGTTGGTTTGATTATGAAGATACTGTGCAGCTGCAGCCGGATGGAAGTTCTATTTATTATGGCGGATATACAGATGTTACAGAACAGATAGAATTACAGAAGGCAAAACAACGCAGACAGAAAGTAATAGAACATGTTCTTCATCAGGCATTAGAACTTACACCAGAAGAATCGTTAGAGCGTACACTTGCATATTTGGGAAATGTTTTGCAGGGTGAACGGGCATATATTGTAGAACGCGATTTCGTACATCACGAAAATCATATTACATTTGAGTGGTGTGCAGATGGTATAGCATCACGAAAGAATCGTATGCAGCATATACCGGACTCTGTATGCGAACCATTGTTTGATTATTTTCAGACAAATCCAGTATTTTTTATGTATGATGTTGAAAATATTAGAGATAAAGATTTACAAAGTTATGAAATGCTTGTCGGGCAAAATGTAAAAACGTTGATTTTGGCACCGGTGTATCATTATGATGGAAATATTGTTGCATTTTTTGGAATGGAAAATTTGCAGATGAAACAACTTGATGAGTGTATAGAACATATTCAGATTATTTCCAGTTTTATTCGTTCGGCACTTAATCGTCGCGATACGAGGCTCCGTTTGGAAGAAATCGGTTATACGGATCAATTGACAGGGGTATTGAATCGTCATGCATTTATGCATTTTATTGCAACGCACAAAGATGCCGCACATATGGGAGCATTTTATTTTGATGTGAATGGACTAAAGCAGACAAATGACCAGAAGGGACATGAAGCAGGAGACAGACTGATTATATCTGTTGCAAAGGCAATTCAAAAGCAGATTCCGGATATGTCACTGTTTAGAACCGGTGGAGATGAATTTGTTGCATTATGTCCGGAACAGACCAAAGAAGACTTGCAAAAGAGGCTTCAAGCATTACATCAGTTTATTCATCAGCAGAATATCAGCATTAGCATTGGTTTTTATTATATGGATGATTATCATGGACAGTTTGATATATTGTTATCAGAAGCCGAAAAAGCGATGTACGTAGAGAAGAAGCAGTATTATCAGGAGAATCCGAATTATCGGTAAAATATACGTATCTGTTTTGAATATGCTCGCATATAATTTTGAACAGGTTGCAATCACGTTTGACGAATCTGATTAGGAAGGATTGCGTGTTATTGCCGGTTGGCATCAGGAGAAAAGCAACTGTATGGAAAATTCCAAGAATGGGAAATGGGGCTGCTTGAAGTTGTTTAATAATCATTGTACTCAAAGTAAAACGAGAGCCTTAATATGCTGGGAAAATAATAGAATCTATTAATAGATTAACATAAGCCTATACGCTTACAGAAGAAATGTGAGTGTGTAGGCTAATTTTTCGTGCCTAAAAGTAAGGTATATATCCATAAGAATATTAGAATAATAAAGAGAATATATTATAAAATAATTAAAACTCTTGAAATATTACATTCTTTGCAGTACAATGTACTATATAAGAAAGAGAGGTGTTTGATATGGCATTTTCAATCAGATTAAGTAGCGAAGAGAGACAATTAGCAGAAAGCTATGCTAAATTACATTCTTTATCTGTTGGTGAAGCGTTTAAACGTGCTTTATTTGAACAGATTGAATCAGAATATGATATTAAAATAGCCAACGAAGCCCATAGTGAATATTTAGCTGATGGGATGCAAAGTAAACCTATCGGGGAGCTGTGGAAGGAGCTTGATATTTAATGTATCATCTTGAAACGACTAAAAGATTTGATAAAGAATTCAAAAAATTAGACAGATATACACAAAAAATGCTCAAATCTTGGCTGATGGAAAATATAGAAGGTACAGACAATCCTAGAAAACATGGCAAAGATCTTGTTGGAAACAAAAAGGGATTTTGGCGATATAGAATAGGAGATTATAGAATTATCACAGAAATACAAGACGAAAGAGTTGTAGTTTTAGCATTGTCTGTAGGACACAGACGAGAAGTGTATAGATAATTTATTTACAAGAAATAAAACTTAATACAAATGCATCCGTACTTTTTACTCGATTACTAATTAATAATGTCATATATCGGACAAATATTCGGTAAAATAATCAAAAAGTCTCCTTGCAATCCCCATCAATCTATGTTATCCTACTAAGCAGAAAAGTAAATAATTCTTCAGGGCAGGGTGTGAGTCCCTACCGGTGGTATAGCCCACGAGCCGCAAGGCATGATTCGGTGTAACTCCGAAGCCGACAGTATAGTCTGGATGAAAGAAGATAGTTGATAAATTTATTATGTATGATTTTCATAAAATGAATGTATGCTCTGGAATGAAATATTCCAGAGCTTTTGTTTACATAGATAATAGATTCAATAGAAAAGAAATCATTAGGTCCTGAAGATTAGAAAACTTCAGGACTTTTTTAATTAGAAATCATACAATATTCTTATGAGTAATCTAAATGTTTAAAGACAATTTATAGAAGTTCAGAAATAGTAAGAACTATTTGCTTTTTATCAATCAATAATGAGAAAGGAGCAGAATCATGTTGCAGGAAAAATATATGCGACAGGCAATTGAACTTGCAAAAAAAGGAACTGGTTGGGTAAGTCCCAATCCTTTGGTGGGGGCAGTGATTGTAAAGGAAGGCAGCATTATTGGCAGCGGTTATCATGAACGTTACGGTGAGTTGCATGCAGAGCGAAATGCATTGGCGCATTGTATAGAATCACCAGCAGGAGCAACGATGTATGTGACCTTAGAACCTTGTTGTCATACAGGAAAGCAGCCTCCTTGCACAGAAGCCATTATCGAGCATGGGATTCGCAAAGTTGTCATTGGTTCGAGAGATCCGAATCCACTGGTTGCGGGAAAAGGTGTACAGATTCTAAGAGAACATGGCATTGAGGTTGTGGAAGATTTTCTAAGAGAGGAATGTGATGTACTCAATCCGATTTTCTTCCATTACATTCAGACGAAACAGCCATATGTTGCGATGAAAACAGCAATGACATTGGATGGGAAAATTGCTACTTATACAGGCGCATCTAAATGGGTAACAGGGGAAGAAGCACGTTTGCAAGTACAGAAACTTCGTCATCAATATCGTGGAATTATGGTTGGCGTTGGTACAGTACTTGCAGATAATCCGTCACTGACATGCCGGATAGATGGGGGAAGAAATCCGATGCGAATTATTTGCGATACACATTTACAGACACCGCTTGATGCAAATGTAACAGACACATCACAAGCTCCGACCATTTTGGCAACGTGTAACACCAATGAAGCGGATTGGCAGCCATATTTGTTAAAAAAATGTCAGATATTGATTGTGGAAGAACAGCGTGGACATTTGGATTTGCAAGACCTTGTAGAAAAGTTAGGAAAAATGAAGATAGACAGTGTCTTGTTAGAAGGTGGGGGTACATTGAATGATGCTGCGTTGCAAGCGGAGATTGTGCAGAAATATTATGCTTATATTGCACCGAAAATTTTCGGTGGAAAGGATGCAAAGACACCAGTAGAAGGATGTGGTGTTGCGATGCCGGACGAAGCGGTCAGATTGTGCAACGTAAAAATGGAGCAGATTGGTACAGATTACAGATTAGAGGGGGATGTAGCCTATGTTCACAGGGATTGTTGAAGAGATCGGTAAGGTTGCAGGAATCCGAAAAGGTGTACATTCGATTGTGCTGACAATTCGGGCGAGCAAGGTGCTGGAACATACAAAGATTGGAGATAGTATTGCAGTCAATGGCATATGTCTGACGGTCACAAGTATAGGGGGAAAAATGTTTACTGCGGATGTAATGCATGAAACGTTGAATCGTTCTTCGTTAAAACAGATTCAGGTGGGGACACCTGTTAATTTAGAACGTGCCATGGCAGCAGATGGGCGATTTGGTGGACATATGGTTGCAGGGCATGTCGATGGTGTTGGAACGATTACACAGATTGAACAAGATGATAATGCGTACCGTTATACAATTCAGGCAGATGCGTCTTTGCTGCATTATATGATCGAAAAGGGGAGCATTACGATTGATGGGATTAGTCTGACAATTGTAGCGGTTCATGCAAATGATTTTCAGGTATCCGTCATTCCACATACGACAGCACAGACGATTTTGCAGTATCGAAAAAAAGGTGATGTTGTCAATTTGGAAAATGATCTGGTGGGTAAATATATTGAAAAGTTTCTAATGGATAGAGTAGATAATCGGAGTGTAGGAAAAGCACAGTCATCGTCTCAAAGTACGTTGGATATGGGCATGTTAGCAAGGACTGGATTCTTAGACTGAACATCTACATGAAATGAAGAAAAGTTTGTAAATCGTATTTTATATATCGAAAGATTGGACAGTTGTAGATTTGGATAATGAAAAATAGGTGCTTATAGTCAGTATTTATTTATAGGATTCGGGTGTCAAAAGATAAAATATAAAAATGAAAACATAGCGTATATAAAATAATGATATATTGAATTGAAAATATACAGATAGTATATGAAAGGAGAATAGAATGGAATTTAATCAGGTTGAAGAAGCGTTAGAGGCACTTCGCAATGGAGAAATTATTATGGTAACAGATGATCCAGACAGAGAGAATGAAGGGGATTTTATCTGTGCAGCAGAATTTGCAACAACAGAAAATGTGAATTTTATGGCAACGCATGCAAAGGGGTTAATCTGTATGCCGATGTCGCAGCACTTTGTGGATACGCTTGCATTTCCACAGATGGTTGTGAATAACACAGACAATCATGAAACTGCATTTACCGTGTCCATTGACTATGTGGGGACAACGACAGGAATCTCGGCAGCGGAACGCTCGATGACAGCAATGCAGGTTGTAAAGGAAGGTGCAAAGCCACAGGATTTTCGCAGACCGGGACATATGTTTCCGCTGCTTGCAAAGAAAAATGGGGTGTTAGAGCGAAACGGTCATACTGAAGCTACAGTGGATTTGTGCAGATTGGCAGGACTGAAAGAATGTGGGTTGTGTTGTGAAATTATGCGTGAAGATGGAACGATGATGCGCACACAGGAATTATTTGAACTGGCAAACATGCATCATCTGAAATTTATCACGATTCGGGATTTGCAGGAATATAGAAAATGCCATGAACGATTGATTGACAAAGAAGCGGTTGTCAATATGCCAACGAAATATGGAACATTTCGTGCATATGGATATGTGAATCGTTTGAATGGAGAGCATCACGTTGCACTGGTCAAGGGAGATATTGGAGATGGAAAGGATGTATTATGTCGTGTTCACTCCGAGTGTCTGACAGGTGATGTGTTTGGTTCACTTCGTTGCGATTGTGGAGAGCAGCTTGCAAGTGCGATGCAGCAGATTGAAAAAGAAGGCAGAGGAATCTTGTTGTATATGCGACAGGAGGGCAGAGGCATTGGTCTGATTAACAAGTTGAAAGCATATGAATTACAAGAGCAGGGAATGGATACGTTGGAAGCAAATCTGGCACTTGGTTTCGGTGGAGATGAGCGAGAATATTATATCGGCGCACAGATTCTAAAAGACTTAGGGGTTCAGAGTTTGCGTTTGCTTACGAATAATCCGGATAAGGTATATCAGTTGGAAGAATTTCAGATAGAAATTACAGAGCGTGTTCCGATTCAGATGCAGGCAACGCCATTTGATTTGTTCTATTTAAAGACAAAGAAGGAGCGAATGGGACATATGTTAAACTTTTCACAAAAAGAAAGTGCAATATAATCGTATACGCATCATTTCATAATGTCATTTTAGATAGGATATGAAAAAAGTAAATGATAAATAACAAGACAAGGAGTATGAAAAATGAATATTTTAGAAGGAAAAGTAGTCGCAGAAGGAATGAAGGTTGGAATCGTCGCAGCACGTTTTAATGAATTTATTACATCAAAATTATTAAGTGGTGCAGTGGATGGATTGGTTCGTCACAATGTTGCAGAACAGGATATTGATGTTGCATGGGTTCCGGGAGCATTTGAGATTCCGTTAATTGCAAAGAAGATGGCAAAGAGTGGAAAGTACGATGCGGTCATCTGTTTAGGCGCAGTCATTCGAGGCGCAACAAGTCATTATGATTATGTATGCAACGAAGTGTCAAAGGGGATTGCAAGCGTTTCCTTAGAAAGCGAAATTCCAGTATTGTTTGGTGTGGTAACGACAGAAAACATCGAGCAGGCAATTGAACGTGCAGGAACAAAGGCTGGAAATAAGGGATATGATTGTGCTTTGAGTGCCGTTGAAATGGTCAATCTCGTGAAGAAATTCTCATAAATATATAAATAAATGAATGGATGCACCATATAGCCGGGAGGTTGTGTGGTGTATTTTTTCAGTATAGGACATTGCTATATAGAATTTTATATAGCAACAACACTACATTAAGAATGTGGTTCTGTACCTTGTAAAGAAGAAATGATATCGTTATGTATAATGCTTTGAACATGAAAATGTTGTAAAAGTGTTGTAAGCAACTTTTTATTCTTGATTTTGTAGTACACGGGTAAAATAGAACACTGAATATATCTATAAATTAGGAGAAATTTCAATGAATATAATCCACTAAATTTATAAGCAACAAAGCTCTCTTCAAAAATCCCCCTACATATTTCCTAAAATCTATGCTAAAATAGAACCAATCGATTTGCACACGAAAAAAGTACTTTATGCAATCGACAATCTATAAAGAAACAGAAGGTAAGAAAAATGAGCGTTGAATTATTAACCTATCGTGGACATATTCGTAACTGGCGTGCGTTGTGTGATGCGTTACAGATTGATAAGAATTTAACAAGGGAAGCAAGAGAACAGGCAATTGTTGTAAAGGCATATGAGAAGTGGGGCACAGAGGTTGGCAACCATTTCTATGGAATGTTTGCATTTGCATTGCAGGATGGTGAAAAGATTGTCTGTGTGCGTGACCAGTTTGGTACGAAGCCATTCTATTATGCAGTTACAGCAGATAAGAAGTTGTTATTTGGTACATATATTCGTGAGATTCTTGATACACCGGGATTTGTTAGAGAACTCAATGAAGATATGCTGCAGATTTATCTGACATTAAGTTATGTCGGTGGTACACATACATTTTTCAAAGGCATTGAGAAGTTGATGCCGGGACAGGTGCTTGTATTTGAACAGGGTAAAGTGAAGATTTCAACATATTGGGAGCCGACATTTGCGCCAGATAATAGCAAGTCCTTAGAAGAATATGCAGATGAGATTCATACAACATTGCAGGATATTATGAAGGAAGTGAAAGAAGATTCTGAAGTTGCAGAGTCTTTCCTGTCAGGTGGCGTCGATTCTTCTTATGTGCTTGCAATGAGTGATGCAAAGGTATCGGATTCTTGTGGTTATGATGATGAACGATTCGATGAATCAGGCCTTGCAAAGCAGACAGCAGATTATTTAAAGAGAGAAAATTTGCGTTGTAAGATTACACCAGAGCAGTATTTTGCGGAAGTTCCTTATGTATGTGAATATATGGAACAGCCGCTTGCAGATGCATCTGCGATTGTATTTTCGATTGCTTGTAAAGAGACAGCAAAGCATACAAAGTTGTGTTATTCCGGTGAGGGTTCAGATGAATTCTTCGGCGGTTACAATATGTACCGCAATGCGAACCGTTATGGCGAGAATCTTAAGGACTTCTACGTTGGCAATACGATGATTATGAAAGAAGACGAGAAGAAAGAATTACTCAAACATTATACAGAAGGTATTCTTCCAATCAGCATTGTCGGTGATTTGTATGACAGAATTGGCAAATATGATTATCTTACACAGATGTCTGATGTGGATATTCAGGTATGGTTAGAGGGTGATATTTATCTGAACGTTGATAAGATGAGCAGTGCCTGTGGTTTGGAAATTCGTATGCCGCTGACAGACCGAAGAATCTTTGATATTGCATCTCGTATGCCATCAGAATACAAGGTAAATGAAGAGCAGAATAAGGTTGCATTCCGTACAGCAGCAGCAAAGGTTTTGCCGGAAGAAATCGCATTTCGTAAGAAATTAGGGTTCATTGTTCCAATCCGTATCTGGCTTGCTGATGCACAATACAATCAGGAAGTGAAAAAGGTATTATTTGGAGAAAATGCAGCGAAGTTCTTCCATGTAGAGAAGCTGCGGGAGATGTTTGCTGCATACGAACAGGGAGAGAGTGATTTGTGGAGAAAAATCTGGACAATCTATATTTTCCTTGTATGGTATGAAATCTATTTTGCATAAATAGAGTTTCGTAATTTATAAAATAGAACTTAAAAATAGAAATTAGGTGCAATTTGTCATGAGTTCATGCAAATGCACCTTTTTCTATTATAGATTTGGCTGTCAAAAGGTGCATTTTATGTTGCAAGGTGTCAAATTGCACAAACTTTATATTAGCAGGTTGAGGCACATTTATCACAGGCAGGTTCAATACACACCTGATGCATATCGTTGGTTGCCCATGCACCAATCTGCATCAGAGATTCGATGATACTCTTTCCGCGTGGTGTGAGTGTATATTCTACATGTGGAGGAACTTCATTGAACTGCTCACGATGAATGATTCCAGAAGATTCTAGTTCTTTTAAGGTCTGGGAGAGCATTGCATTTGTGATGTTTCCCAATCGTCTTTTTATAGTAGCATTTCGCAGTGGCGTTCCATTTGACAACATGCACAGAATCGGCAGTTTCCACTTTCCGCCAAGCAATGCTTGTAAATAGCGCAGTGGACATTGCACATTGTCAACGGGCTGCGTTTCATTTAAATAATTTTGACTCATAATAAATCCTTTCTATCCGTGATTTTCCTAATTATAACACAATGGTATGAAAAAAGATACTATGTATTTTAAATAATAGTACTTGCGATTTTTTGAAATTGAATTATAATAATTACATACAATATAATTGTAAGCAACCAATAAGGAATAGAAAGGAAGTAATCATATGAATACACAAGTTGTATATTTTTCAAAATCAGGAAATACAAAGAAATTAGCAGAGGCAATTGCGCAGACAGCAGGCGTGAAGGCAACACCAATTCAGGGTGGAAAGGCTGTGACACAGGCAGACATCTTGTTCTTAGGTGCATCTGTTTACTGGGCAGGTATTGACGGAGCTGTGAAGCGTTATATCGAACAGTTAGACGGCAGAAAGGTAAAGAAGGTTGTTGTATTTTCAACATCAGCACTTGCAGAGAGAGCATTTCCGGATATTAAGAAGCGTCTTACACAGGCAGGCATTGATGTAGCAGAAGAGAATTTCTATTGCAGAGGCCAGTTTATGGCGATGCATAAGAATCGTCCAAATCAGGATGACATTCAGGAAGTTCAGGCATTTACAAAGAAGATTCTTGCAAAGTATGGAAAGTAAGAGAGGTAAGGATAATCAATGGAGAAAGAATTTAATTTAGAAACGTATTTGACAAATGGTGTTGAAAAATTTGTAAAAAATGTTGTAAAAGCGACACTAACGAATCCAAAGGAAAGTATTTTTGTTGGAAAATATGCGCTGGCAAGTAAGAAGGCATCACAGCGAAGACATGAATTAGAACAGGCAGGAGAGCATATCCCGCCATTTCTGATTGCAAGTATTACAAGCAGTTGTAATTTGCATTGTGCAGGCTGTTATGCAAGGGCAGTAGATACATGTAATGATGCGGCAGTTGTCAATCAGTTGTCTGCGGATGAATGGGGCAAAGTATTTGACGATGCAGCAGATATGGGAATCGGCTTTGTTCTGCTCATCGGTGGAGAACCATTTGTTCGTGCGGATGTTATTGAACGGGCTGCAAAGAGAGAAGATGTGCTATTTCCAATTTTTACAAATGGAACGATGGTTAGTGACCGCTATTTGAACCTATTTGATGCACATCGCAATCTTGTTCCAATTCTTAGTATCGAAGGCGGCGAACAGGCAACAGATGAACGTCGAGGCAAAGGTGTCTATCAGAAGTTAGATACCGCGATGGAGAAGATGTCTAAGAAAGGGATTGTATTCGGTGCATCTGTTACGGTTACAAAGGAAAATATGCAGGAAGTATTATCGGATGAATATGTGAAGGATATGTATGCGAAAGGCTGCAAAGCAATCATTTATGTAGAATATGTTCCGGTGTCAGAAGAAACGAAGGTGCTTGCGCTAGAAGATGCAGAAAGAGAAGTACTTCGTTCTGGAATCAGTCGTTTGCGTACAGAACATGAAGATATGGTGCTTATTGCATTTCCGGGGGATGAGAAGTCTTCTGGCGGATGTATCGCAGCAGGAAGAGGCTTTTTCCATATCAATTCACATGGTGGCGCAGAGCCGTGCCCATTTTCACCATATTCGGATGTAAATGTAAAGGAAATCGGCTTGCGTGCGGCAATGAAGTCTCCGTTGTTTGAGAAATTGCGTACACAGGATGTTTTAATGGAAGACCATGCCGGAGGCTGTGTGCTTTACGAACGCAAAGACATGCTTGAAGCATTATTAAAATAAAATAAGAATTGCAGTTACAATTGAAAAGCATTTTGACATTGTAAATATAGATGCTTCAATCCAATGAGGATTGATGGGAATAGGATATTATCACAAATTGGTAATATCCTATAAATTTTTCTAAAAATTTAAGATTATATTGTTGAATAATACACAAATATTTGATAAAATATTTCCATAATTACAGCGCAATGAATAAAATTTACTAAAAATTATGGAGGAAAGTGTATGAAATTTAAGAAAATTCAAACAAAAATGTTGGCGACAATATTGCCGGTCATTGTTTTAGCATTTCTATTATTGACTGTTGTTGCCACAGAATCTAGCAAGCAGCTTGCAAATCAACAGATGGATGAAACAATGTTTGCAACGAGAGATCAGAATATGGCAATTATTAATGCTGACCTTGAAGAGGTAAGGGTTCTTGCAGAAGCAATAGCCAGTACCGTACAGAATACATATACAAAAATGTCTTTATCAGAATATGAAAAGTATATTTCTGGAATTATAGAAAAGCACCCAATGGTTAATGGCAGTGGTATATGGTTTGAACCATATGTGTATAATGCGGATGAACAGTATGTCGGACCATACATATATAAGGATGGAAATAAGATTACAACAACGTATGAATATAGCAATGCAACGTATAATTATTTTAATCAGGAGTATTATACCATTGCTAAGAACGTCAAAGATGGTAAAGCAGTTATCACAGACCCATATTGGGATGAAACGTCTAAAACCATTATGTCAACCTGTACCATGCCAATTACGGATAATGGGAAGTATATAGGCTGTATATCAGTTGACATTACATTAAATAAGATGAATGAAATCGTAGATGAAATTCGAGTAGGCGAAAATGGCAGAGGTTTGTTGTTTAGTAGTGAAGGTGTTTATCTTGCAGGTGTTGAACAGGACAAAATTACATCGGCAATGTCAATTCTGAAAGAAGATGGTGATATTGCGACAGCAGGACAGGAAATGGTTAGTAATCAAGAAGGCAGTGTTATTTATCATGATGGTACTGAATATAAGTTATATTATGGAACTTTGCAGGGAACGGGTTGGAAATTAGCGACAAGAATTCCAACGAGTGAGATTAATGAACCAGCTAAAAAGGTTGCAAATCAGTTGGTAATCATTGCGGTGATAGCATTGGTGGCTGCTACGGTAATTATTATTTTGCAGGTAAGAAAAATTGCCAAAGAGATTCAAACAGTAAATGTGTTCGCAGGATTATTAGCAGAAGGAGATTTTACGGTAGATCCATTGCAGATTAAGTCGAAAGATGAAATTGGTAATATGAGTCATTCGCTCAATGAAATGTTTGAAAGTAATCGAGATGTGATTCGCAATATTTCAAATCATTCTAGTGAGATTGCCACTTCAAGTCAGAAATTAAGTGAGTCTGCAGCTGCGTTATTAAGTGAATTTGAAGGGATTCAGTCTGGAATGAATCGAATCAATGAAGCAATGCTTTCAACAAGTGCAGCGACAGAAGAAGTAAACGCGAGTGCAGAGGAAGTGGGAGCTTCGGTTTCAATACTTGCAGAAGAAACAGAACAGAGTTTGAAATTATCTGATGAGATTCAGACAAGAGCATTGAAGGTTGAAGAACGGGCAAAGGCTTCATCTGCATCAGCAGGAAATCTTGCAAAATCATTTGAAGTTAAACTTCAGGAGAGTGTAGCGAATGCAGAAGTGGTAGAAAATATTAATCAGCTTGCAATCGTAATAGCAGGAATTGCGGAACAGATTAATCTGTTGTCACTCAATGCTTCGATTGAAGCTGCCAGAGCAGGGGAACACGGTAAGGGCTTTGCAGTTGTTGCAACAGAGATTGGTAAACTGGCAAATGAAACCTCTGAAGCGGTTGGAAATATTCAAACGACAATCGGACAGGTTCAGGGAGCATTTGAGCAATTAAGTAAAAGTGCCGAAGAAATGTTGGATTTTGTATCAGAAACTGTAACACCGGATTATGGAGAGTTTGTGTCAGTTGCAAGTCAGTATGGTGAAGACGCGAAGTTTTTTGCACAGGTGTCTAATAAGGTATCAACAATGGCAGGCAATATTCGAATGATTATGAATGAAGTTGCACAGGCAATTCAAAATGTAGCAGAATCATCAGCAGATACGACAAGTATTAGCAGTGAGATTGTTCGTTCTGTAAATGATGCATCAGATACGGTTAATGAAGTTTCGGAAATGTCACAGGAACAGAATCAAATTGCAGAAGGTCTTGATGAGGTTGTACATCAATTTAAATTATAAGTGCAACAAATTTTGGCGGTAGAAATTATCGTTGTAAAGAAATTTATTAAAGGATTTGTCAATGCGATACTTGTGAAAATTTATCAATAAAAGGTATGGCGAGAGACAAAATACAGTGAAAATGGGGGCGGATGTTTCGCCCCTTATTTTTGCGCTATAAGATTCGGGTGTCAAAAGGTGATTTTATGTTTCAATTTGTCATCAATGTATGTTTTGAAGCACTTTTTGACACCTTAATCTCTATAAGAAAAGGGAGTTCCGCTTGCGATAGAAATGCAGATATAGTAAGATAAAAACAGATGAAAATGACACAAGGAGTTAGATATGGAGAATAAGCAGCAGGTAGGATTTCGCAGACTAGAGTCGAATCTAATCGATGTAATTAAAGAGTCACAGATTAAATTGGGATATGATTATGGTTCATTACAATTTTTCTATCCGGTAGTGACGCTGAATCATTTACTTGGAACAGACTTAGATAGTGATAAGATGCAGGAATATTTAGATGCATTTGATAAATATGCAGGAGAAAAGTTAGGAAAGGTAGAACATGCACATCGAAAGGATCGTTTTTCCTTTAAGGTGTCCGCAGATGGCGTAAAATATGTTCATGAAGAAATAGATACACCAAAGTTTCTGGTAGAATTGATTGAACTTACGGCCCATCATGGCTGTACCTTTGATGCAATTTTTGCATTATTCCACAAGTATTCAGATGATGTAATTTGTGAAAAAATGAACAATGGTGAATTCGATTATATGGTGCGGTTTGCAAAGGATGAACCGGATGATTATCGGTATTGTTTCCACGAAGAAGGAGAACATATTATTTATCACAGATTTAAGAAAGAAGATTATGATGATTTCGCCTTTTAAGATGGAATGAGATTTGATTACAGTTAGAAGATAATATTAAGATGTAGTATGGATGAAATAGCATTTTCAGAAAGATTCATTTCAGATAGGAGGAGCGTATGAAAATAGGATTTATCGGACTTGGAATTATGGGGAAACCGATGGTGAAGAATATCCTCAAAGGTGGTTATACAGATATTCTTGTGAATGGAAGACATGAGGATGTATTGGCAGAACTTGAGGAATGTGGTGCGGTATCTGCAACATATCGTGAGATTGGAGAACAGTGCGATGTAGTGATGACGATGCTTCCGAATTCGCCGGAAGTTATGGATGTTATGTTTGGTGAAAATGGGGTTGCACAGTATATGCATACCGGCAGTATTCTCATTGATATGAGTTCTATCAATCCGGTTGCAACCAAAGAGATTGCTGCAAAGTTAGCTGCGCAGGGAATTGATATGATTGATGCACCAGTGTCAGGTGGAGAACCGAAGGCGATTGATGGAACACTTAGTTTTATGGTAGGTGGAACGGAAAGCCTAGTAGAGCAGTATACACCACTGTTGCGTACAATGGGTGCTTCAGTGGTACGCTGTGGTGAAGTTGGTGCTGGTAATACGACCAAACTTGCCAATCAGATTATCGTTGCCTGTAACATTCAGGCACTCTCTGAGGCCTTGACACTTGCAAAGAAGGCAGGTGTTGATGAAGAATTAGTATTTCAGGCGATTCGCGGAGGGCTTGCTGGCTCAACCGTTATGGAAGCAAAAGCACCGATGATGTTGTCTGGCAATGAACAGCCGGGATTTAAGATCGATTTGCATGTGAAAGATTTGAATAATGTGTTAGACTGTGCAGCAAGCGTTGGTGCAAATGTGCCGATGACAGAACGTGTGCAGGAAGTGATGAAGTGGGTGCAGAACCATGACGGCGGTCAGAAAGATCACAGTGCTATTTATGAGTGGTATCAGGAATAGCATGAAAAGATAGCTGTTTGGAAGGTAACTAAATATGCTTATAATTTAATATATATATTAATACACGATAAAGGCATTGAAAATATACAAAAAGTATATACTTCAATGCTTTTTATTTTTGCAAAAAACGACCAATTATGTCATAAAAACACCCAAAAATGTAAAAAATGAGACTTTTGTTATAGTTACGTGTATAATAAATAAAAGAAAGGAAGTGAGGGGATGCAGGAATGGTTACGAGTTTTTCGGCTGCGTTATTTGGGGATTATTGCAGTAGCAGTCTTGTTAAATATTGGAATCTTTTTATATGGTAGTTTTTCAGGGGAGTCCGTTGCGATGGTGCGTTTTGCCAATCGAACATATAATGATTTGATTGAACATTATCAGAATTATTCGCTGCAGGATGCATGTCAGCTGGCAAATGAAGATTATCGTGCATTACGCAAGTACAAAAATAATAAAGAAAATGAGGAAATGGAAGAACGTGAAATATTAGATGTTTATCAGTCATTGTCTGACGAGGAACAGATACAATATGAGAAGCAGCTTGCACGAATCAAAAATAAACTTACATATCTGTCAGGATATCGTGATTCAATTGCACAAGTGTTTTCGAATGTAGACAGTATGAAACGTTTTCGTATTTTTTCTAATGAGGATTCATTTTCATATAATAACATTATCCGTACAGCACAGGATTTTGAAAGAGTAAAGGATAATACAGTGCTGTTAGATGATGACAGCGGTGTGGATTATTTTTTACACCATAAAGCAACTTATTATTTTGCTGCAGCATTATTATTGATATTAATTTATAGCTTTTTTGATGAAAGAGATAATGGTATGTGGCCAATATTGCATAATACACCGAGAGGACGAGAAGTATTTGCAGTAAAACGTATTGGAATTATTATTTTTGCGTCATTTTCAATACTGTTTGTTTTATATGTGAGTGCATTTTTAACAGCAATGTTTCGGTTTGGTGGCTGGAGCAGTTTACAGAATCCGATTCAAACACTGCCGGAATATGCAAAGTTTACACATGTGATGAGTAAAGGTACTTATATAACAGTATTGTTTTTACTATCGTATGTAGTACTTTGCGCCATTAGTCTTGTAATATATTCAATGTTTGTACTATTTCGCAATCGAAATCATATGCTTGTATTTACAGCAGTGTTTACAGGTGGAGAGATTCTGTTATACCGGAAAATTGAAATCCAGAGCGTATACAATGCATTGCATTATATGAATATTGTGAGCATTTTAAATATTAATGAAATTTATTCAACATATTTGAATTGGGGATTTGGTACACATATTTTTTCTGTTTTGTTTGTTGTGTTGTTTTCACTGATACTGCTGACGATATGTCTTTGTATTATGGCGGTTGTGCGATATGGAAGAATGCGGCCGGTAAGCAAAGTGTCAGCATTAGAACGAATCTTAAAGATTGTGCATATGCAGTATCAAAAAGTATTTGCAAAAGAACCGATGCTGTTTAAAGAAATACATAAATTACTGATTACGGCAAAGGGACTGTGGGCTGTCATTGCACTTATTATCATTGCTGTGTATTTTAGTTTGCAGGGACAGATGATATTTTCTGAGAAACAGAAAGAATGGGATGCGGCATATTTGACATATGGAGGAGCCGATTGGAGTTATTTTGAAGAATTAATTGATACACAGAATATAGAATTGGCGCAGGCAGAACAGAATATGTTGGATATGGAGGCGTTATATAAGGCTGGTGAGATATCCTTTGAGGAATATGTGGCATCGACATCAGCCTACAATATGAAGAAATCAGAGATAGGATATACAAAGGAATATCGGGAAAAGTTATCTTATGCACATCGTGTTGAAGAGAAATACAATATAAAAACGTGGCTTATTTCAGATAGGGGTTATGAAGAAATATTTGGGACACATGCAAGTCAAAGAGAGCTTATTTTAGTGATAGCATTGACAGTGGTACTTGTGATTGTGTTATCAGAGAGTTTTTTACTGGAATATCGTACAGGAATGTATGGGATTGTGCATAGTGCAGCAAATGGCAGGACGTGGATGCTTGTGCATAAAATTGTCTCAGGTATGTTGCTTGCATTGGCAATAGTGGCAGTAGTCTATGGAATTGATGCAGTCAATTTGTATCATACATATGGAACACCATTTTTAAAAGCACCATTGTTAAGCCTTTCTTTTATGTATGATAAAGCTTCTTTTGCGAAATATTTCACGATTGGCGGTTATTTATGTATTCTTGCTGCGGTGCGTATAGGTGTGGCATTTATAACAGCAGCAATTGCATTATTGACATCTAAAATGATTGGAAAGAAAGGAAGCCGCAGCCTGACTCCAATTGTGATTGTGGGAGTTTTGGTGATTATTTATATGTTACATCAGGCAACCGGACTTGTATAAAACATTTAATAACAGAAAGGAAGATTGCATATGGAATTAGAGTTGAAAGACTTGAAGAAAACGTATGGTACCGTTCAGGCATTAAAGGGGATTTCGTATCGGTTTCAACCGGGTATTTATGGAATATTAGGTGCAAATGGTGCCGGAAAAAGTACCATGATTAATTTAATAACAGACAATGTAGCAAGAGATAGTGATGGTGGACATATATTTTATAGTGATGAGCATATTTGTGATAAACCAACGGATATTTTAAAATTGGCAAAAAAATTTCGGGCAGTTGTGGGATATATGCCGCAGCAACAGGGATTTTATGATGATTTTTCACCAAAGGCATTTTTAAGATATATGGCAGATGTGAAAGGAATTAAAAATATAAAATTGCCGAATGGTACGAAAAAAACAGTTGTGCAGCAGATTGACGAACTTCTTGAAGTTGTGAATTTGACATCGGTAGCGTATAAGAAGATTGGTGGTTTTTCCGGAGGAATGAAACAAAGAGTATTGCTTGCACAGGCACTTCTTGGAAATCCGAAAATTCTTATTTTAGATGAACCAACAGCAGGACTTGATCCGAAGGAAAGAATTGGAATTCGTAATTATATTGCAGAGCTTTCAAAAGATAAAATTATTTTGTTTGCTACACATGTTGTTAGTGATATTGAATGTATTGCGGATTGTGTATTGCTATTAAGGAGTGGTAAAATTATTGCATCAGGAACTCCGGTTCAGCTCATTGAGCAGCTACAGGGCAAAGTAGGAGAACTAAGATGTACGCTTGATGATGTTGGAAAGATGCAGGAGCAATATCATGTAGGTAATATTCGACAGCGAAAAGACGGCTTGGTGTTGCGGCTGGTTGGAGATTCGTTACCGGAAGAAGCGACGGTGATAGATAATAATATTGATTTAGAAGATGTATATCTTTATTATTTTGAAAATTAAAATTACATATTAAATATTGGAATGATGCCACTTTTGTATCATATAATGTGTGTTGTTTAAATGAAGCAAACATATTATTAGTATATGAAAGTGGTATTTTACATGATAAAATAAAAAAGATACAGGATATTATATGCACAATTTGACACATTGGAACATAAAACGCATCTTTTGACTTCTGAATCAATATATATAAAAAAGTTGGAATTATATAGGATATGTTGTATATTTTTGATAAATAATTTGAATATATTAAATATTTGTGGTATAATTAGCGAAATAACATATACAGAAATGAGGGGACAACTGAATATGATAAGAGTAGCAATTTGTGATGACGAGAAAGAATGTCAATTACATATACAGAAACAGGTATTGACAATTTTTGAAAAGTTAAACGAAACAATTGAAACATATTTATACGGGGATGGAAAAGAGGTTATCAGAACTTTAATAAAAGATGAGAATGTTATGGATATATTATTATTGGATATAAATATGCCTGGACTTTCAGGTATTCAAGTTGCGAAAGCAATCCGGGAAAGGAATATTTCAATTTTGATTATTTTTGTGTCTGCACAGGAACAATATGTATTTGAATCAATTAAATATCAGCCATTTCGTTTTGTAAGAAAAAGCACAATTAATCGGGAATTAGAACCGGCACTTATCGCAGCAATTGGAAATATTCATATGCAAAATTGTATGCGTATACATATAAAAACAGAAAATGGAAAGATGTGGATTGCACCAGAAGATATTTTGTATTGTGAAACTTTAGGACGAAAAGTAAAAATTTATATGAAGAATGGATATAAGTATACAGTAAACAAACATCTAAAAGAAATTAAGGAACAGATTGATATAGATAAGCATTTTTACAAATTCATAGTGGCTGTATTGTGAATTCGCGTTATATTAAAGCCTTTTCAAATGATGAAATTACAATGTCGGATGATACGCATTTGATTGTTAGCAGACGTAGAATGAAAGATGTAAAAGAGTCGTTGCTTGTCTTTTGGGGACGTTGTTTATGATGATGACAGTAATATTTTATATATTGTTGTTAAATAATGACAAATAAAATGAAATATTATATTTTAAAACGACCAATTCTGTCATAGAAATGACCAATTCTGCAAAAATCGACATAGGATTGAGAAAATATGCTATTCTAAAAACAGTGAAGTATTTGTTTTTAGAATAGCATTTTTAATTGTTAATAATGGAAAAAGGAGGAAGTTATGAAAAAGAAAAGATTAAAACGAATTGCATGGATGTTATGTATGACAACTGTATTTGTGATGTGTGCATGCGGAAATAAAAAAGAAGTGAATTCATCAGGTTACCAGCCAACAGAGTTAAAGTTAGGAGGTGAACGCACGCAGTATCAGTACCGCACACATAATATTGAATATAGTGAATTTTCAATGAAAGGTGCTTCTTTGATTGACTATCAGATTCCTATAAATTTGCTAGAGGATAAGGAGTCATATTTTTATAAAGATGCGGAAAAAGGGGCTTATTATATTGTACGTAGCTTACGATTTTCGCCAATTACACAAGAAACAGAATTTGTAGAATGGCTTACAATGAAAAATAGAGGAAATGATTCAACGGAAGATGAGAAAACAGCCAAGACCATAGAGGGGTTTCAGATGTATTTATACAATACAACCGGTTTAATCTCTCTTGCGGGGGATACGTATAATCATGAAGGACATTCTTACAAAAATAAAGAAATAACATATACATTAGATAATCAAAAAGACATTGTTATTGATTATGTATTAGAGTTTGATTTAACAGATGATCAGAGTCGCAATGGAAGACAGACACAGCAAATAGAAGAGGAACAGTTAAAGAAGGCAATAGAATCCGGGTGTTTAAAGGTAGATGTATCTTTTACTTATGAAAATGGAGAATCATATAAGAGAGGAAAATATTTTAAGATAACGCCAGATGAGGATTTTCAGAAATTCACCCTTGAAGCGTATAGTACAAGTTCGGAATCACACAAAAAGAAATAAATCGTATTGGTAAGGCAGAGCGAGAAAGGATGGGACTATGAAAAAAATATGGAAAAGAATCATGGGGATAACATTTGGCATTATAACGCTATCTATGGCAGCAGGATGTGGCAGTAAACAACAAGCTGAAGGCTTAAAAACATATGATGCTGCAAACAATGATGCGTTAGAACAACCCCTACAGATTGATTCTGTTAAGGGAAATGGGGAGATATATCAGGCATATTGGAGCGACCGCATCCATACAGTGGCTGCATCCGATTATGGTTATTATTATATTTCTGATGATGGGTTTTTAATGTATTTTGATAAAAACGATAAAGAATCGATTAAAGTATGTGCCAAAGCCGATTGCAATCATGATAATATTGATTGCAATGCATATTTAGGTGAAAAAAGTAAATATGATAGGCAACGACGTGATGATGATGAAGAATATTTTGCAGCGAATAAACAGTTATATGTGTATAACGGAAAGATTTACATGATAACAAGCAAAGGAAATTTAGCTGAGATTTCGTTGGATGGAAGTGAGAGAAAAACAATAGTGCAAGTATGCGATTATGACGGTTCCACAGATGTAAAATTAGCATTTTATAATCAATATGTGTATGTATATAACAGTGCAGGCAATGTAGGCAGTAAAGAAGAACATACAGAGACAATTCAACGTTTTTCACTGGATGGAAAAGAACATACAACAATTGTAGAATGGAATGTAGTGAGTGGAGCGGTAAATAATGTGAAAAATTATGGCGATCGATTGTATTTTACAACACAGAATTATGACATTCAAAAAAATGAAGATGGAAAAAAACAGTCTTTATTACAATATCAAGGTTTGTACGGATATGAACATAAGACAGGCAAAGTGGGCAAAATTATAGATGCGGCAATTACTGGATATGCAATTGATGAGCAGAATGAGAAGATATATTATTTTGTATACAAAGAAGGTTTGTATGTATATGATGTACAGACACAGCAGAGTGAAAAAATATATGCAACAGATGAAAATTGTGCATTGTCAGAAGTATCTTATGATGGAAATTATATCTATTTGGGGACTGATTATTGGTGTGCAATGTCGAGAAATGGTGCAGAGTTTAAGGATATTGTGTTAGATACCAAAGGAAATGTAATCTGTCAGATTCCACTTGGTGAGTTCTCATATAGTTTATTTGGAGATGACGAGTATTTATTTGCATTGATGAGTTTAACATCAGAGAAAACAGGAAAAAAGAAGATGATGAATGCATATTTAGAAAAGAAAGATATGCAGTTGGGAGAATGGCATGGATTAGAGTAAGAAGATAAATTTTCTCAACAAATCCATTGACGAATCTTTATAAATGTCATATATTAATATTATCAATTAAACATATGATTAATTGATAATATCAAAATTATTTAAAGATATATGGAGGAGTTCTTATGAAGAAGAGTTATAAGATTGAGGTGGATTGTGCAGCATGTGCAGATAAGATGGAAGTTGCAGCAAAGAAGACACCAGGGGTTAAGGATGCAGTTGTCAACTTTATGGCATTGAAGATGAATGTAGAGTTTGAAGAAGGTCAGAATCCAAAGGCAGTTATGGAAGAGGTTCGTGCAAACTGCAAGAAGATTGAAGATGAGTTTGAAATTTATCTCTAAGAGATAGGATACACCTAGACCGGATGTTATAAGAAATATTATGGCATCCGGTTTTTACATTAATTAGCACAATGTTGATTGTTACGGTATCAAATTGAGAAAGGAGAATAATCCCAAAATCTCCAAGGAGGTTCAAGGGATTATATGAGGACATTTATGAATAAGAAGCAGAAAAAAATGCTCATACGAATTCTGGTATCTGCTGCATTATTGGGAATACTTACGATTCTTGGGAAAATGGAGATTCTTCCACAGAATGGAATTGTACGTTTTGTGTTGTATTGTATACCATATGCAATCATCGGATATGATGTATTAATGAAGGCGTTTAAACGCATTAAAAATCATCAGATGTTTGATGAATGTTTTCTTATGGCAGTTGCTACCGTTGGAGCAATTGCACTGGCATTGTATTCCGGCAGTGGAGATTATGTCGAAGCGATTGCAGTTATGTTATTCTATCAGGTGGGCGAATGGTTTCAGAGTTATGCAGTTGGCAAGAGCCGTAAGAATATTAGTGAGCTGATGGATATTAGACCGGATTATGCAAACATTGAACGAGACGGTAATATAGAAAAGGTTGATCCGGATGAGGTTGAAATTGGCAGTATTATCGTTGTACAGCCGGGGGAAAAAGTTCCATTAGATGGTGTCGTTGTGGAAGGAAGCTCGACACTGAATACTGCAGCACTGACTGGAGAGAGCGTTCCAAGAACGGTACATACAGGTGATGAGATTATCAGTGGATGTATCAATGAAACGGGGGTTCTAAAGATTCAGACGACGAAGGAATTCTGGGATTCAACCGTTTCTAAGATTCTCGATTTGGTTGAAAATGCAAGCTCAAGAAAGTCTAAATCAGAAGATTTTATTACGAAATTTGCCCGTGTATACACGCCTGCAGTTGTATATGCTGCGATTGCATTGGCTGTTTTACCACCATTATGCAGACTTGTACTTGGAATGGCACCTGCATGGGGAATGTGGGTGTATAGAGCGTTGACATTCCTCGTAGCAAGTTGTCCGTGTGCACTTGTTATTAGTATTCCGTTGAGCTTTTTTGCCGGTATCGGTGGTGCAAGCAAGGAAGGTGTTCTTGTTAAGGGTTCGAATTATTTGGAGGCACTTTCGCAAACAAAGACGATTGTATTTGACAAGACCGGAACATTAACACAGGGGGTTTTTGAAGTTCAGGGTGTCTACCATAATACATTGCCGGAGGCTGAATTGATTGAATATGCAGCACTTGCAGAATCTGCAAGCTCACATCCAATCAGCAAGAGTATTCAACGTGCTTATGGCAAGCAGATTGACAGAAGTCGTGTGACAGACATTCAGGAAATCGGTGGAAATGGAGTTGTTGCTACAGTAGATGGAAAACATATTGCAGTTGGTAATGATAAGTTGATGAAGAGTGAAGGCGTATCTTATAAGGATTCGGAAGAAATCGGTACGATTATTCATATTGCAATAGATAATGTATATGTCGGTCATATTCTCATTTCCGATGTAATTAAAGCAAGTTCTAAAGAAGCAATTGAACGATTACGAAAGATTGGCATAAAAGACACAGTGATGCTCACAGGAGATGCGACAAAAGTTGCTAATCAGGTTGCAAAGGAACTCGGTATTTCTAAAGTGTATTCAGAACTGCTCCCGTCGGATAAGGTGGAAAAGGTTGAAGAACTCCTTGCGAATGCATCAGAGAAGCAGAAGGTTGCATTTGTGGGTGATGGAATCAATGATGCACCGGTACTTCGCAGAGCAGACATTGGAATTGCAATGGGAGCAATGGGCTCCGATGCTGCCATTGAAGCGGCAGACATTGTGTTGATGGATGATGATCCGAAGAAGATTGCGAAGGCAATTAAGATTTCGAGAAAATGTCTTCGTATCGTATATCAGAATATTTTCTTTGCCATTGGCATTAAAGTGGGATGCTTACTTCTTGTAGCGGTGGGACTTGCAGGTATGTGGCTTGCTGTATTTGCGGATGTTGGCGTTATGATTCTTGCAGTATTGAATGCAATTCGGACATTATTTGTTAAAAATTTATAGTGTAAACAGAGAAACAGATAGGATAATCTTGAAAATAAGAGTTGCAATCTTTTTTGAAGTGTGTTATCCTTAGGACATTCAAGAAAAGAATATACAAAGCGTTGAAGGAAACAAGTAGTTTGTAAGTTCACGAACAACAGAGAATTGCCGGTTGGTGAGAGGCGTAGGTTTGGTTTATGAATGAATACATTCTGGAGCAGCACATTGAATGATAAGACAGTTCCTTATCTAGTAGATTGTGACGGAGTTGCACACGTTATCGTGCAGAAGTATTATATTGTACTTAGTGAGGTAGACAGTGTGAGCTGTTTATAAATAAAGGTGGTAACACGAAGTGAGAGCTTTCGTCCTTTTGGATGGAGGCTCTCATTTTTTGATTTATAGGGAATCTTGTTTCTATAAATTAAAAATACTTCGCAGGATGTGTACTCGTGCAAATAGAAAATGTCACATTCTGCGACCGCGTTTAGCGCAAGAATATGCCAAGGCACATTCATTCTTATTAAAAAATAAAAGAAAGAGGTAGAACAGATGCAGTTATATGAAGAATTACAGGCAAGAGGTCTGATTGCACAGGTAACAGACGAAGAAGTTATTCGTGATTTAATTAACAATGGAAAGGCTACATTCTACATCGGATTTGATCCGACAGCAGATAGTCTTCACGTAGGACATTTTATGGCATTATTATTAATGAAGCGTCTTCAGATGGCAGGAAATAAGCCTATCGCTTTAGTTGGTGGTGGTACAGGTATGATTGGTGATCCATCTGGTAGAAATGATATGCGTGGTATGCTTACAAAAGAGCAGATTGAACACAATGTAGCATGTTTTAAGGAACAGATGAGCAGATTCATCGATTTCTCAGATGGTAAGGCATTACTTGTTGATAATGCAGAATGGTTATTGAATTTAAATTATGTTGAGTTATTAAGAGAAGTCGGTCCATGCTTCTCAGTGAACAATATGCTTCGTGCAGAATGTTACAAGCAGAGAATGGAGAAAGGTCTTACATTCTTAGAATTTAACTACATGATTATGCAGTCATACGATTTCTACATGTTATACCAGAAATACGGATGTAACTTAGAGTTCGGTGGAGATGACCAGTGGAGCAACATGCTTGGTGGTACGGAACTGATTCGTCGTAAACTCGGTAAAGATGCAAGTGCGATGACAATTACACTGTTATTGAACTCAGAAGGCAAGAAGATGGGTAAGACACAGTCAGGTGCTGTATGGCTTGATCCAAAGAAGACTTCACCATACGATTTCTACCAGTACTGGAGAAATGTAGATGATGCAGATGTACTTCGTTTCATCAGAATGTTGACATTTATTCCATTAGAAGAAATTGATAAGATGGACAGCTGGGAAGGTGCACAGCTGAACAAAGCAAAGGAAATTCTTGCATTCGAATTAACAAAGATGGTTCATGGTGAAGAAGAAGCAAAGAAGGCTGAACAGACTGCAAAGGAAATCTTCACAGGTGGAGATGCTGCAAATATGCCGGCTGCAACAATTGGAGAAGATTGTTTTGAAAATGGAGAAATTGATATTATTACGTTAATTCATCAGGCAGGTCTTGTTGCATCACGTTCTGAAGCGAGAAGAGCAATCCAACAGGGCGGTATTTCTGTTGCAGGTGAAAAGGTAACAGCAATTGATGCAAAATTTGCAAGAGATACATTTACAGAAGATGGCGTTGTAGTCAAAAAGGGAAAGAAGACATTCTGTAGAGTATCTGTACAGTAAGGCGGCATCTTATGAAGAAAGAAGATATTCTTTTTGTGAGAATAATGAGCGTTGCGGCAATGCTTGCTGCAATGACTCTTATATTAATTGTTGGACCGGGAAGTACGCTGTTTCGCAATATAGTCTACAATATGAATCATAATCTGGCACAAACGGAAACGACTTCTATTTATAACCTGTATTTTTATCAGGGACTGGATGGAATTTATACGGTTTTGATGTCTGTCAGTTTATTTTGTGCAGTTATGGCGATTGTTATGATTTTAACAAAATATCGTGGCGCAGACCTATACGCAAAATATGCAATTATCGGGATGATTGTAACATCAGTATACTTGATTGCTGCGTATGTGCTACAGGGAAATGTTGCGATACACAGGCTGATAGCAGGAATGTATTTAGATGATGTTTCCGGTTCATTTGAAACAGCACATTTCATGGGAGTTGGAGTTCTCATTTGTGCCATTTTCGTTTTGATATTGGGAATTCTGGCATGGATGGTTTTGAAGTCCAGCAGAATAAACAAAATGGAAAAGTTTCAAACCGTGGATTCACGTTATTTTTATCAGACATTACTAATTATTGTATTTGTTAGTATCTATACAGAATGGATTCGTGTGCGACTGTTAAATAGTATGGTAGCAGATAATGTGATTGCAAATACAGCCAATGGATTTTTAAATGATTATTATTTTTCAAAAAATTGGTTCCTAAACATTCCATATGTGTGGTTCTATACAATAGTATGTGCATTGGGAGTTCTATTTAGAGGACGGATACAGTTGATGAAGAATAGTCAGAAATGTATAGTATTTGCAGTATTGCCAACCGTTATTATACTTGTTCGTTCTATTATTTTTGATTTGAACAGACCGGCATTGTTTGGTGTATTGACATTAGATGAATCTGTCTGTGATGCAGTAGATATTGCAGTGATTTTCTATATTGTTACATATCTGACAGATATTTTACTGGTCGTGTTTGCACTGACACAGTGTTTGTTTGGAAATGTTTCAATGAATAAGTTATTGCTTGTTTTATGTGGCAATTTGTTATTGGGGATAATGATTTCTCTGATTTTTAGTAAGGCAGTTGCCGGTACAATGATGCTGGGATTGTGCTATCTTGCATATAGTATTGCAAATGTGATTACAAGTGTTCTATTGTTGTGGAACAAGCGGCAGCAAAATTAAGTTATAGGGAAAATATGTAGAAATTTTGGGATTTACGTGTTTATAACCTATCAATGGAAAAAAGGAGAGGCTTTATTCATAAGGAATTTATGAAAATTTCTTATGGAATAGAGTCTCTCCTTTTGGTTTATTCAGATTGAAATACATCCGTATACAGGTGCATTTGCAGATGGTTACACAAGAATGGATTCCTAAATTCTGGAATTTTACTTGATTAATTTTAATGCACTGATATCTGTCGATGCCATTAAAGAATAATTTGTGTAATAAACAACAAATCCAGGTTTGGCGGCTGCCGGTTTTTTCACTTCTTTTTTTAATACATAATCAATTTCAACTTTGTCCTGTTCACGGCCTTTTGAATAATAGGCTGCAAGGCTTGCAGCTTCTTCATAAGTGCGGTCAGGAAGCTCTTTGCCATTGGTTCTTACAAGAACATGGGAACCCGGCATTTTCTTTGCATGAAACCACCAGTCGTTACCATTTGCAAAATGGAAGGTGAGTTCATCGTTTTGCAGATTATTTTTACCAACATAGATATCGAAGCCGTCTGATGAAACATAGTGCAGTGGTTTATTATTAATTTTGACTTTCTTTCCATTGTTTGTTTTCTTATGAATATATCCGGATAAAATAAGTTCTTCTTTTAGTGCGGTTAAGTCATCTTCAGAAGTGGCAATATCAAGTGCAGTTGCGACAGATTCGAGATGTTCGATATCGGATTTTGTTTCTTTAATGAGCTTAGAATCAGCTTCAAATGTACGCTTTAACTTATTATAGCGGTTGAAATATTTCACTGCATTTTCGGAAGGAGTAAGCGTTGGATCGAGTGGAATCGTAATCTCTTCGTTTGTGTAATAATTTAATGCAGTAAATGACTTTGCCCCTTCCGCAACATTGTAACCGTAAGTATTGATTAATTCTCCATACACTCTGTATTTATCACGTTTTTCCGTATCTTTTAACTGACGTTCCTGAATATCTAGTTTCTTATAAGAACGTTCAAGAGCAGTTGAAACAATTCGCCTTAAATCGGAAGATTTCTGACGGATGCGGCTGATAAGCTCTTTTTCTGCATAGAATCCACGAAGCAGTTTGCTGACAGAATCGTAAGGTGTTGCATCAGCAAACATTGTCATAGGAATACAACTGAATTCCTTTGGAACACCATTTTCATGAAACATTGCCGGAGCAAACTCCCCTTCTTTTACACGGTCAATCACCGTTTCAAAGATATGATAAAGATGAATCTGTTCGTTTTCTGACAGGCAGTTCGCAGGCTGTTCACTTGGAATAGAGGCTTCATAGCAGATTTCTTCTGCAATGACAGGGCTGATACCGGTCAGACTGGTATAAATTGCTTTGCCTGTTGGCATAGCTTTCTTGTATACAAGAGCAGCAAATGTTTCCTGCGTGCAGCTAAGAGGATCAATTTTGTTGACTGTATTTGGAATAAAGTACGGTCTGTTTGGAAGAACTTCACGGACAGAGCTGACTTGTGCAGATACATGCTTAATACTGTCAATAATGGTATGGTTGTCGTCACAGAAAATGATATTACTGTATTTTCCCATGAATTCTGCAATTAAGTGTTTTCGGCATAAATCCCCCAGCTCATCAAGATGCTCAATTTCTATATCTAAGACACGTTCCAGTCCCGGTTGCGTAATTGATATAACACGTCCGTTATTAATATGTTTGCGAAGTAACATACAAAAATTCGGGGCAGTCAGTGGACTTGGTTTATTCTCATCTGTCAGATATATGAGTGGAAGTGAGGCGTTTGCCGAGATGATTAGACGAAATTGTCCATTAGAAGTTTTGAATGTTAATAAAAGCTCGTCTGTTTCCGGTTGGGCAATTTTGTAAAGTCGTCCCCCCACAATTGTGTCATTTAATTCTTTTTTAATATTTGCAATTGTAATTCCATCAAATGCCATAAAATCACCATTCTTTCAATATAATATGCTTTCTATCTTACCATAAAAGCAGTGCGGTGTCTTGTACTTTCTATAAAAAATTGTTATAATAGATGAAATTACAGACTTATTTTTATGAAAAAAATATTTGTTTATTATACGATTTTAGATAAAATATCACGTTGTTTAGAGTGATAATAATAGAAATAATAGACTATGAAAATGCAGATTCAATAAATGCAGGGGTGCATTGTGTGTATTTAGATAGCCGCATAAGAAAAAGTTTAGGAAGGACAGGAAATTTAGATTATGATGAAGAGTATGACTGGTTTTGGAAGATGCGAATTCAGTGAGGAAAAACGTAAGATTTCCATTGAGATAAAGTCAGTAAATCACAGATATTTAGAAGTTGGAATGAAGATGCCAAAGAAGCTGAATGTATTTGAGTCGAGAATGCGTGAAGTGATTAAGAAATATGCCGGAAGGGGAAAGATTGATATTTTTGTATCATTTGAAGATACGACAGAGAATCAGGTGGCATTGAAGTATAATGCGAATATTGCGGCAGAATATATGCAGATATTTAAACAGATGAGTGATCAGTTCGCATTACCGAATGAGATTTCTATTGCGGCATTGTCACGCTATCCGGAAGTTATTACGATGGAAGATGCAGGCGTTGACGAAGAAGCATTGTGGCATTTTATTGAACATGCGTTGAATCAGGCATGCGAACAGTTTGTAGAGACACGAATTCGAGAAGGCGAGAATCTTAAGAATGATTTATTACAAAAGTTAGACCATATGGTAGAACTGGTTGCATTTATTGAGAAGAGAAGTCCTGAGATTATGCAGGAATATCGAGGAAAATTAGAGAATAAAGTAGCTGAGCTGCTGGGTGATACGACAATTGATGAAGGCAGAATTGCAACAGAAGTAGTTATTTATGCTGATAAAATTTGTGTGGATGAAGAAACTGTTCGTTTAAAGAGCCATATTGAACATGCAAAGAAATGTCTGAATGGTGATGGAAGTGTTGGAAGAAAGTTAGATTTCATTGCACAGGAAATGAATCGTGAGGCAAATACGATTTTATCAAAAGCAAATGATATTGAGATTTCTGACGTTGCCATTGAACTAAAAACAGAAATTGAAAAGGTCAGAGAGCAGATACAAAATATTGAATAGTCTGGTGGCTGCATAAATTATGAAAGAACAAAATCATTTATTTGGGAGAATGAAAAGATGAATTTGAATGTAGACTTTGCATACACACCGGTAGGCGATCTAATTACTTTTATGATTTGTCTGATGATGGTTGTGGCACTCGTTGAAAGCTATATCTATAATACAAGAAGTTTTAAGATATTCTTGTCGGCACTTGTTATTACAGCGGTGAGTGCAATATCAAATGTTTTGTTTTACGCAATATACAATGCACATGGAGAAGTATGGAGTACATATTTGTTTGGTGGAGCCTATTGCCTTGGTCTGGTGGCAGTGCTTGAGCTGTTTATTGTCTACGTGCATGATTTAATAGAAGTAAAACATAAAAATTATTTGTTTTACACGATTGCATATAATGGTGTATTACTTGCGATTGATGGTATCTTACGTTTGAAAAATGTATATGATGTGGAAGATTTCTTTACGATACCTTATATGATGATATATGTCAGTTGTGCATTGTATTGCATTGCATTATTGATATATTATCGCGGAAGAATGGTGCGACAGGTATATATTGGTTTGATTATTTCAGCATTGTTTGCAACACTTGTCATTTACAGAGAGTTTTCACATCAGAATCATTCATTTTCGACGGTAACATTTTTGTTCCCGATTATTATGGTTATGTTTCTTGCACATGCAAATCCTTACAATATGGGAACAGGTGCATTGAATCTGGAATCCTTTCAGTATTATCTGCAAAAGGAAGAAAATGATACTTTAATATGTTTGAAATTTTACAAAAATGAGGCGGCAATTTTGCCAAAAGATATTGAAATTGTTATGCGTAATTTTTGGGTAAAGAAGTTTAGACATGCAAAGCTATTTAATCCGTTGCCCAATATGTATATTCTTGCAGTACATGATGAAAAGGCTGTCGAGACGATGAGAATGTTATTTCAGACAACCTTTCAGGAATACTATGAGAAATATCACATTGATTATAAAATATTGGTATTTCCCAAAATTGATAACTTTAAGACGGTTCGGGACATCAATGAGACGTTTGAACATTTTGGCGAGAAAGTATATATGAATCAGTTCAGCGTATTTGATGTAAGCACGGTTGAAACAATGAATCGTGGGTTTGAAATTCTCAAGCATGTAGAAGATATTTATAATCGTTTTGATTTGGATGATGAACGTGTAATTCCATATTTTCAGCCGGTTAAGAATTTACAGACCGGAGAATTTGACTCGGCAGAAAGTTTAATGCGTTTAAGTCTGCCCGATATGGGGTTGGTTTATCCGAATGAATTTATTGAGTTGATTGAAAACAATGATTATATGCATCATTTTTCAATGATTATGCTGAATAAAGCATGTCAGGAAATTCGTAAATTACATGGGATGGTACGAATTACCGTTAATTTTTCCATTAGTGAATTAAAAGATGCTCATTTTTTAGATGATTTTCAGGAGATTGTGTTACTTAATCAGGTGGATTTTGACAGACTTGGCGTTGAATTTACTGAGAATATGAATAATTCAGAATTTTCTGTGATTAAGGAAGTTGTTGCAAAGTTAAAGAAATTAGGTTGTATTGTATATTTGGATGATTTTGGAACAGGATATAATAATTTTGACAGAGTAGTTGGATTGGATATGGATATTATTAAATTTGACCGCTCTCTTCTTACGATGGCTACAGATGATGAGCATGGAACGTATATGATTCGTGCATTCTCAGATATTTTGAATGAAGTAAAGATGGGAATTCTTTACGAAGGGGTTGAAACGGAAGAACAGGAAAGACTCTGTATTGATAGTCACGCAAATTATTTGCAGGGATACAAGTTTTCTAAGCCAATTCCGGCAGAAGAGTACGAGCGTTTCTTATTATTTTCAAGAGCTTCGGCAGAATAATTTGGTGAAAATATGAAAACAAAATAAAATAGGTTCGAAATCGACAGATGAATCATAAGATAAAATAGGGATACAATCCCTGCCACAGATTCATAATGGAGGTTTTTATGGGGAAAATAAACTGGAAAATCCGATTTCAGAACCGTGCGTTTGTGTTGACATTTGCAACGGCAGTTGTTGCATTTGTCTATCAAATGTTAGGAATATTTGGCGTTGTATCATCTGTTAGTGAAGACAGTGTTACCAATGCCATTTTATTGTTTGTAAATGTTTTAACGACAATGGGAATTATTACTGATCCTACGACATCCGGTGTTACAGATAGTACAAAAGTGTTACAATCAGACGTACCGGATGCAAAAAAATAAGGAGGATATGTGCAAATACAAGAATGACATATCCGAAATTGCATGTTTACAAGCGAAAACAGCAATTGACAAAAAGTCGCTTAGAGATGAGGTTTGTATGTTTAACGAATTAACAGAAAATGACATTAAAAAAATGGAACAGGAAATCGAATACCGTACACTGGTTGTTCGAAAAGAAGCATTAGAAGATGTAAAAGAGGCACGTGCACATGGAGATTTAAGTGAGAATTTTGAATATCATGCTGCAAAGAAAGTAAAGAATCAGAATGAGAGTCGTATTCGTTATCTGAAGAGAATGATTCATACGGCGAAAATTATTTCGGATGAATCAGCAGAAGATGAAGCGGGAGTCAATAATACTGTTGAAATTTTTTATGAAGATGATGAAACGACGGAAGAGATTAAGCTGGTAACGACTGTGCGCGGAGATTCATTAGAAGGATATATTAGTATAGAGTCGCCGCTTGGAAAAGCAATTTTAGGACATAAGGTTGGCGACCGGGTGCTTGTAGAAGTAAATTCTTCTGTGCAATATTATATTGTGATTCGCTCCATTAAGAATACGGATGATACCGGCGATAAGATTCAGAGATATTAGTATCAGTGTGTACAAAATATATTTGACAGATATAACGATATAGTGTTACAATCTATTTTATTGGAAATGTATTCTAATAATAGAGAGCATTGATGGAAAGGCAGGTGATATATATGAGTAGTAAGCCACGAAGTAGTCAGGGGCAGGAACCTTACCCCGAGCAATGGATACGAATAAATATAATATCACCTGTTATAATAGAGGTTTGAGCAAAGTAAGCCATATTAGCGGATTTGAGCGAACATGAATAAAGGTTACGACAGCTTGTATTTTTTCAATCATTCGTAATATGTTCTTTGTCTGGTTATAACAGGGAAAGGATGGTAGAAATGAGAGAAAAAATAGAAGCATTTATTAGACAAAATGAGTATATTAAACTGAAAGATTTGTTAGTAAAAATGAATGTTGCGGATATAGCAGAACTGATTGAGGAGCTTCCGGATGGAGAACTTGTAAAAGTATTCAGACTACTTCCTAAAACAATCGCAGCAGATGTATTTTCCTATTTGCCAACAGATGTGGAACAGACAGTTATTACATCGCTGACAGAAAAAGAAGCGGTTCAGATTATTGATGATTTGGCAGCAGATGATGCGACGGATTTATGTGATGAGATGCCTGCGAGCGTTGTAAAGAAGCTGCTTGCACAGGTAGAGCCGGAGACGAGAAGGGATATCAATCATTTGTTAAAGTATCCGGATGATTCTGCCGGTTCTATTATGACAGTGGAATTTGTAGATTTTAAGCGTCATCTGACGGTAGGACAGGCAATTGAACGCATTAAAAAAATTGGATTGGATAAAGAAACCATTAATGTATGTTATGTGTTAGATGAATCAAGAAAACTAATCGGAACAGTAGCAATCCGATTATTATTATTGCGTGATGAACACGAACTTATCGGTGATATTATGCATGAAAATGTGATTACAGTTAATACAATGACAGATCAGGAAGAAGTTGCTGCGGTATTTAAGAAGTACGATTTTACGACGCTTCCGGTTGTGGATAATGAAGGAAGGCTGGTAGGAATCGTAACCATTGATGATATTGTCGATATTCTGGAACAGGAAGCGACAGAAGATATTGAAAAAATGGCTGCGATTATGCCGACAGAAGAACCATATATGAAGACATCCGTGTTTGAACAGTGGAAGAAACGTATGCCTTGGCTGTTAATTTTAATGGTGTCTGCAACATTTACACAGGCGGTTATTAATCATTATCAGGATGCAATTATTGTAGCAGGCTATGCGGTATTAACATCCTTTATTCCGATGCTTATGGATACCGGTGGTAATAGTGGAAGTCAGGCTTCTGTATCAGTAATTCGTTCTTTGACATTGGGGGAAATCCAATTTAAGAATATCTTTCAGGTTGTGTGGAAAGAAACACAGGTGGCGTTTTGGTGTGGTATGACACTGGCTGCATGTAATTTTGTTAAATTAATGGTTGTAGACGGTGCGACGATGATGGTTTCCATGACGGTATGCCTGACCTTGATTGTCACAGTATTTGTAGCCAAAATTATTGGTGCGATTTTACCGATGATAGCGAAAAAATGCGGAATGGATCCGGCTGTTATGGCAAGTCCATTAATCACAACGGTAGTGGATGTTTTATCGTTGATGATTTTCTTTAATATAGCAAATATACTGCTTGGAATCGGATGATAAAGAAGCTGTGTCAAACTACATTTTTATATGCGGCGAATTTTTTGAAGGACGCATATGACATTGTTATAAATTTATATCAATCTAAGAAGGAGTATGGATGGGGTTTAATGATGCACAAAAACGTGCAATAGAACATAATAAAGGTCCTGCAATGGTACTTGCAGGACCGGGTTCCGGTAAAACGACAGTAATTACGCATAGAATCCAATATTTGATAGAACATTACAACGTTTCACCACAGCAGATTCTTGTGATAACATTTACCAAAATGGCAGCAAAGGAGATGCAGGAACGTTTCTTAAAACTGACGAATAACAGATATGCGTCGGTATCTTTTGGCACATTTCATGCCATATATTTCACAATTTTAAAACATACATATCAATTTCAGCCTGACAGTATTATTACGCAGGCACAGCAAATGGAGTTTTTGTATTCAATATTAGATTATTATGAATTGGATTTAGACAATCAGGCTGATTTTGTACGAAAAATACTAGGCGAAATTAGTCATGTCAAGGGGGAAGGGATAGATATTCATACGTATGAATCTGTCAATTGTCCCGAAAAAGTATTTCGTGATATGTATGTGAAATATCAGACAATGCTGCAGCGTAAACGAAAGTTGGATTTTGATGATATGATGACATATTGTTATGCATTATTTCAGAAGCGGCCGGAGGTTTTAAAAGCATGGCAGGCAAAGTATCAGTATATTTTGATCGATGAGTTTCAGGATATTTCCACATTGCAGTATGCAGTGATTCGACAGCTTTCCTGTGCAAGTAGAAATCTGTTTATTGTAGGAGATGATGATCAGAGTATTTATGGCTTTCGTGGCGCAAAGCCGGAAATTATGTTAGGATTTACTGATGATTATCAGGAAGCAAAACGGATAGATATGAACCTGAACTATCGTTCTACAGCGAATATTGTATTGGCTGCAAAATCAGTAATTGACCAAAATAAACAAAGATTTTATAAAGATATTCATACAGTCAACGAAGTAGGGGATAGCGTACAGGTCTGGCATTTTTTGGATATGGAAACCCAGAACAATGTGGTGGCAAATGAAATCGAACGTCTTATTAATACCGGGGTGGCATATGAACAGCAGGCCATTCTTACACGGACGAATACAGGGGCAAGTCAGGTATTACAGGCTCTTGCTGAGAAAAATATTCCATTTGCAACCAAAGAAAAAATTGCAAATATATACGAACATTGGATCGCACAGGATATTTTGGCCTATATGCGTATTGCACAGGGGAGTTCATCACGGTCGGATTATCTGAAAATTATGAATAAGCCGCTGCGGTATCTGAGCAGAAATGCCTTTGCGACTCCATTGGTAAATATAGAACAAGTATTGCAATTTTATCAGGATAAACCGTGGATGTTGCAGCGAATCCGTGATTTTATGGAAGATGTTCGGTTTCTTGAAAAGTTACCGCCATTTGCAGCAATTAATTATATTCGAAAAGGAATCGGATATGATGATTATTTGAAACAATATGCAAAGGAGCATGCAGCTCCGTATGAAGAACTTGAGCAGGTGTTGCAGGAATTGATGCAGTCAGCAAAAGAAGCAAAGAACTATCAGATATGGAAAGAGCAAATAGAACATTATTCGGAAATGCTAGAAGAAGCAAAGAAGCAAAAACAGTCCAATAAAGAAGCTGTATGCGTATGTACGATGCACAGTTCAAAAGGCCTTGAATATGAGGTGGTCTATGTTATTGATGTGAATGAAGGAATGATTCCGTATAAGCAGGCGGTTTTAGATTCGGAAATTGAAGAAGAGCGACGGATGTTTTATGTGGCAATGACGAGAGCGAAGAAACGGTTGTATTTATGCAGTGTGGAGGAACGATTTAATAAAAAAGTGGAGCAGTCAAGATTCTTAGAGGAATTAGATGAAACGTATATTTCTGTTAAAGATTTCACAAAATGAGTTGTTTATTAAATTTGTGTAATTCGTCATCAATGTATGTTTTGGGGGTACCTTTTGACACCGTAATCCTATAGTATAAAAAAGAGAATGTCGGCTGTGACATTCTCTTGGCTGTACAAAATATAAAATATAGTTGTGATTTATTCTTCATCTCCATAGATAGATTCTAATTCCATTGCTTCTAATTCTTCTGAAAAAGCTTCTGAAACAAGTTCGTATTCTTTGTCTGTTTCAATATTTTCTAAGACAGGTTCGCCTTCGTTTTCTGTATAACGGTACAGATATGCATTGTCATTTTCTGCATCCTCACCTTCTAAAGGAAGAAGCGCAATGTACTGGTTATCGCCTGCAGGAAAGATGCGAATAATCGCACATTCACATTCTGTATTGTCATCAAGCGATAATGTTACTGTTGTATATTCTTGTGTATCAGACATAATTAACCTCCAAACTGCTTGTACATATGTAATTACTTTAACAGAATATGGATGTAATTGCAATAAAGGATGTAGGAAAACGATGACAATTTATAGTAAAGTTACATTTGTATATTATAAATCAGTTTTCAATCATATGTATATTTTTCGTAAAATAGAATGACAGGTCTTTGTGTATTAGAAAATGACTTGTTAGATTAAAAAGATTAAGAAAATAATAAAAAAATTTAATTAAATAAAAAAATACTTGATTTTATTTAATTAAAGGTGTATATTGTATTTAACAAAACAAGATATGTCAAAGGGGACAATTTTAGGAAATAGTAGCAGAACTATGTCTTGAAGTTGTCCCTTTTCTGAACTTATGCAGAATACGGGAATGTTTAAGGGCAGTAATATAATGCGTTCTGGTTTTGAATGATTTGCAGAATGGAGAAAAGATATGGATAAGATTGATAAGAAGTTAATAACATTGTTACAGCAGAATGCGAGAATGCCATTAAAAGCACTTGCGGAGAATGTATTTTTGTCCTCACCTGCGGTTTCAGCACGTATCGAGAGATTGGAGAAAGAAGAAATTATAGAAGGATATGAAGTGAAAGTCAATCAGTTGAAGCTGGGATATCATATTACGGCATTTATTAACTTAGAGGTTGCGCCGGTTCAGAAGCCGGAATTCTATCCATTTATTAAGTCATGTACAAATGTGGTGGAATGTAATTGCGTAACCGGTACATATTCGATGTTATTGAAAGTTGTATTCCCAAGTACAATGGAGCTGGATACATTTATCGGTCAGTTACAGAAATTCGGCAGAACAAGCACACAGATTGTATTCTCAACACCTGTGGCACCGAGAGGAATTGATGTGAACGCAGAAATGCCGGTACAGGAATAAGAAGTTCACAAAACATTCACACATAAAAGTTGCACAACCCGTTAAATTCCTTTAAGATATAATTAGTGAAATTTAATCAGGCAGATGGTAAATAGGTGGATTGTAACCTCTATTACGAAAAACAGTACATTTGCCGGAAGAGATTTTATATGATACACAAGGGTTAAAGTCAAGGTTTCAGAAGATAGAAAGAATTAAGAAAGGTTGTGCAGCATGAGTCAAAATGAAAAAGTATCACAGATTCTTGAAAATGTCAGAAAAGTAATTATTGGAAAAGAAGAGGTTACGAGTCTGGTACTCACATCAATTCTTGCAAATGGTCATATTTTGTTAGAGGATGTTCCCGGAACAGGAAAAACAGTTATGGCAAAGTCTTTTGCAAAGTCTTTTGATGCAAAATTCAATAGAATTCAGTTTACACCGGATTTGTTGCCGTCTGATGTCACAGGAATTCACTATTATAACCAGAAAATGGGAGAGTTTGTATTTCGTGAGGGACCAATATTTACCAATATTCTTTTGGCAGATGAGATTAACAGGGCAACACCGAGAACACAGTCGGCATTGTTAGAATGTATGGAAGAACGTCAGGTTACCATTGATGGAACTACACATGTGTTAGATGCGCCGTTTCTTGTTATTGCAACACAGAATCCGGTGGAGACAGCGGGAACATATCCTTTGCCGGAAGCACAGTTGGACAGATTTTTAATGCAGATTAATATGGGATATCCCAATAAAAACGAAGAAGTACAGATGATGCATCGTTTCTTATTGGACAGTCCACTGGATACATTGCAGGAAGTGTGTACAAAGGAAGATATTCTTGCGATGCAGACGGAGGCAAAGAAAGTATATGTCCATGATGCGATTATGGCATATGTTGCAGCAATTGTTGAAGCAACCAGAGAGGATGCAGAAGTCTCAATTGGTGTAAGTCCAAGAGGCACTCTTACAATGCTTCAGGCAGCCAGAAGTTATGCATATGTGAATGGAAGAGATTATGTAGTGCCGGAAGATATTCGGACATTAGCAAAACCGGTATTTGCACATCGTCTTGTATTGACAAGAAATATGGCAAATCGTACACAGAAAGAACAATTGTTAGAACGTATTGTAAATTCGGTAGAGGTACCGACAGAGGAATGGAATAAATGATTGTATTAATGATGCTATTTGGCGCAGGAATCGTTTATTTATTCCTGCAGTATTTGTATCGTAAGAGATGGAATTCGAAGCTGGATGTTGATGTGAAATTTGCAGCCAATTATACGATGGCGGGAGAATCGGCAGAGATTGTAGAAAAAATAACAAATGCAAAGCGTTTGCCGCTTCCGTATATCAATATGAAATTTACATTAGATCATTCTATGCGTTTTGCCGAAGATGACAGCAATTCTACGGTGTCTGATTATACCTATCGAAATGATGTGTTTTCGTTATGGGGGAATCAGAGAATTACAAGGAAAGTTCCTGTTATATGCACAAAAAGAGGTGTATATAAGATTGATTCGGCTGAAGTGGTTTCAACAGGTATCTTTATGAATGATATTTGTGTTGCAAAGTTTCCGATATACACAGAGATTACAGTATATCCAAAACAGGCGGATGCAAGTAGAATTGAGATTCCATATTCGAAAATACTCGGAACGCTTGAACGTAATTCATATCGAAATGAAGATCGTTTTCTGTTTCGGGGAATCCGTGAATATCAGACCTTTGATACGATGAATATGATTAACTGGAATGCTACGGCAAGAGCTGGGGAACTTATGGTCAATCAGTTTAATGAATCTATTTCTCAGGAGGTTTGCATTTTATTAAATCTTGAGCCGGCAGGTGCAACAAGGATTGATGCAGTTGCGGAAGAGAGCATATCAGTGGCAGCAGGACTTGCAAGTATGTTATTGCAGCAGGGAATTTCGGTATCCGTTTTTAGTAATGGCAGAGATTATGTGACAGGTGAAGCAGTTCAATTGACTGCACAGAGTGGAGCATGGCAGTTTAATGAGATTCATACGGCACTTGCCAGAGTTGATTTAAATCAGGAAATGGAATCCTTCGCAAAGATGTTAGAGAAGCATATCCCGGACAGTCATTTGTATGTAATGATTTCAGCAAATACAAGGTCGGATTTACAGGAAATATTGCAGGAGCATAGAAAAGATGCGGCAACATTGTGGATTGCTCCATATCTTGCAGGAGAAGAAAGACCACAGGTTCAATTTGGAATAGAAATGACAGATTGGGAGGTGGCTTTATGACATCAAATATAGGAATGACCCGCAGATTACAATTTTATGAAATTGTACTTCAAAGTACTGTTTTTTTGGCAATATCAGTTATTGCTTTTTTTGGAATGGGCAAGATTACTACGAGTCAGGCATGGGTATGTCTGGTAATGGAGTTTTTCGTTGTCATGGCATATATTTTGCGTAAACGTGTAGAGAAATTTCAAGTATTTGTAGCAACACAACTGTCATTTCCAGTGATTGCACTTTTTCTTGGAACTACAGAAGATATGCGTTCTGCATTTTTTGTAGTTGCGGCATTGATTGCGGCGTATTCCATTCGTGTGAAATTACGTGCAATAAAATTTCAGGATTACGCAGCGTTTTTGCAAAAGAAACGAGAATCTGAGAAGGCGGATATGCAGGGAAGAATTCATCATAATCAGTATACGGGCGAACGAATTACAATGTTTGCAGTAATGATTATGGCATTTGGCGTTATGGTTGGATTTTCTATCGGAAGTGATTTTGTACAGAATGTGCAGATTATATTAAGTGTTATTTTTGTAATTTTTAAAATTCTGTATAATAATGACACCAGATTAAATGATGTATTTGTCAATAATGAACGCAAGTCGGAATTCCCTGCACAGCAGTTATTGTCGGTAAATCGGCTCATTGTTAGTATTGCTGTCGTATGCGTTTTGTTTGGTATGATTCTGTTTTATAATGGAGAATATGGAAATATATATACGCTTTTGCATGATGTTGGAATGTTTCTCGTAAAAATTCTTGTCAGTGTGTTTATCTTTCTGTTGGGAGCTTTTGGCGGTTCAGAAAGTACGACACAACAACAGGAAACAACAGAGGCATCTACAGAAGAGGTGTTAGAGGCAGGCGAAGAAGTGTTAAATTCACCGATTGCAGAGGCGGCGGCAGAGGCATTTGCTGCTGTATTGGTTGTGGCAGCTATTGCAGGGCT
>AUXO012785614.1_pt1 | contig 50462 bp, 69 predicted proteins | sample 768731 | NCBI WGS metagenome assembly AUXO01 (sample SAMN02715735, study PRJNA202380) | gut metagenome | biome: sheep rumen | host: Ovis aries | place: New Zealand: Palmerston North | reverse complement strand
TAAACAGGGCATTATACCTATATGAAACTTTCGTAAAAGTACAATTAAACGAAGGTTTTGCAGGATAGGGTATGCTGTTACTTGCAAGAAATAGTAGAGGTAGTACCCGTGGTATGGGGGTTTGTTTTTGAGAGATTTTTGTCCTAATAACCCCCATCACCACCCGAAAAAATAAAAAGCCCACTCAACCCATCAAAACCCCACCCTGCCTACCATTCATTAACTAACCCGTCACATAAATGCAGAGTCATCATCTAGTGGAAGGGAGTAATCCAATGGAAAGAAAACGAATCAATTAAAAGCCGAAATAGCCCCTTTAAATAACACCAAGCTATAATTCTCCATCGAGCCACAGAAAAACGAAATTAGACCCCTTAGAGCGAAGAATTTAAGCATCCTAGATTTAAGAGAGTTCATCTAAAATAAACTCAGATTTCAGAGGGGATAAAATAGCCCGACTAACCCTAACGGAATATCGATAATTTAGAAAATCCCTGTAAACCGCATGGTTGACAGTAAAAGTGACAATCGAATAAAAAGGGTGGTATCAAAAATCTCGGGGAAATATAAAAAGGACATTTGTTCACCTAACGGAATAATGATAATTCATCAGAACAACAAAGAGAAAGTTACAAAAGCGTTACATAACGTTACAATGTAACTTCGTGTAACAAACTGTAACACATATACATATATATATACATATATAGAATTATATATATATAAAGAGTTAGAAAAGAGAAAAGATAAAAAGAGAAAGCCCATGTTACACATGGTCTGTAATTTATTTATCAAAAATAAACTAAAGTTCTTGAAACGTAAACTCTGTAGTGATACAATTTCTTTTGTGGGGAAAATGTATGTGGATTGTAAAGAGAGAACAGCTTTATAAGTGGCGTGGATATGAAGATTGGAGAGAGGAACGGACTTGTAGTAAGTGTGGGTTTGTAACCGAGGAAGACTATAACTACTGTCCGAAGTGTGGCGAGTATGGATATGGTAATGAAACCGCAGGACAAGAAGCTGTTGGAATACATAAAAGGATTCATGCTTGAAAATAACTATCCCCCGACAATGGATGATATGGTGGCAGGAATGGGCGCAAAGAGTAAAAGTACAGTATATGTACACTACATGCGACTAATCGGGCTAGGCTATATCGAACAGTTTGGGCGTACAAGGTACAGAGTGAAGGGGATGAAATACGTTGAGGTGTCCTAAGTGCGGTCAATGGGGAGCGGTGAGGACTAACTTTCGAGTAGATGGCGGTGTTTTGTGTAAGTGTGTGAAATGTGGGAGATGTTTTACGGATGACAGACGTAGAAAAGACCTTAGAAATGCTAAACGGCATGGCAGAGATAGCAAAGGCTGACAGACTAAATCAGCTAAGAGAGAGTGCTGTGATACAAAAAGACCTGTACGACTCTTATATTGACGCAGGATTTAGCGTTTCAGAAGCATTGGAGCTAACCAAGGCTTTTGTAGTGGGTACGCTCATGAGGACACCGATGTGAGTATGATAAAAGTTTTGGAGCTTGTTCTGTGGGTTTTGGCAGGGTGTTTGGTCTTAGTTAGACACTCAAATCCATCAAAAATCGAATACCTGTTAGTTTGGGTCTGTTTACTTCTCGTTCTTGCCATGAGGATAAAATCGTGAGAGAAAAAGAGATTTTGGAGTATGCGGACAGTTTGAGCCGTGAGTATTATGGACTTCCCTTAGTGGTGGTTTATAACGGGGATGAAAAAATTTTATCTCTTGTGAGCGAAGTCTTGGAAGAATACGAGATTTCTAGTGACTTCTTACCTCACAGGATGTGCGTAACGGATTACTGTAAAAAGGCTTTCGGGCTTAAAGGTGATGTGGCAGAGCATGATATGTTCTTTGAGTTTGAACATACCAAAGAGGTCTTTAAAGAAGCTGTTGGGGACGATGTTTTGGATTGTCTTATCGTAACGGGAGTCAGAAACAGGATGAATGTGATGGTGAATCCTTATGGCAGATGAAATTTATTTCGGGGATGACGATGGAAACATAATCGGAAAACTTGGAAGTATAAGTGAAGTAGAGCTTACTTCGGATGATTGTGGTGAGAAGATGTTTTCAGACTCTACAGAGATGACATTTGAGGGTGAGTTTACTGCTGACCCAATGAGAGCATTTCTTCCACAGGGGTTATACAACGGATATGTCTTAAAACGGGATGGTTATCTAAGCCCTAAAAACGGATGGATAAAATGAAAAAACCGAAGTTTTTGCTCAAAATAAACAAGAATAATTTAGCTAAAGTCTATCTTTGCGGAAAATGGCATACGGACATAGTTGAATTAAATGTTCATGGTGAGCCGTGGAATTACGAGATTACTTTGTGTAAGTATAAAAAAGCTAATGGGAAACACGTTTTGTCAGCAGATAAAACTCACATAGAAACAGTAACTAAAACATACCACATAGGTCATAAAAACTGATTTGGTGAAAATAGTGAAAAAGATTAGGTTTTATAAAAGACTCTTGATAGAGGTTATTGAAACGCTGATGACGATTTGTATGGTGCTTTCGAGGGATACGAGAGGAACTTACGGGAGTAGGTATAGAAACATCCTTGAAGGGCACATAAATGAGCTTGGAAAGTATTCTCAAACACTAAGAGCAGATGGCAAAAAAGATTCTGTATAAGGTTACAGCGTATCGTTGCCCTATGTGTGGGAGGAAATTCGATGTGTAAACTGTGTGACGATATTAGAAATAAATGTTCTGATAATGAGGGTGACGAGTTTATATGTAAATGCCAAATAGACGGAACAATAAACTTTGTATGGGTTGATGTAGATACCTGTAGCCCTGTGTGTTTTCCCGTTAAATACTGTCATGAATGTGGAAAAAAATTAGATGGAATGGATAGTAGAAAAGACCAAGTATAGGCAGGAATATTCAAGTGATGACGGTATCGAGGTCGTTTATATAGATGGCGTGAAGTGTATCTGTCCTGTATGCGGTTATCAAACAGGCGACCAAGGGCTAGAGTTTATATACTGCCCTATGTGTAGAAGAAAATTAAAACATGGCTAAAAAGATACTATATAAGGTCACAGCATATCATTGTCCTAGATGTGGTGGTGTGACTAAGCCGACAAAAAAATACTGTGATTACTGTAGCCGTGACCTTGCTATCCGCAGAGATGGAAACAGAAACGCTGTAAGAATGCTGATAGATTGTGGTGATTACGTATTCTTTGACGAGATAAAGCAGATAGAAACCTTTCCAACTCCATCGATTGAATGTACAACGCTAGAAGATGGCAGGAGAAGTTATATCAAAGGTATTGTAACGGATACTAAAATGTCCGTGATAATGGATACTAATACTGACAGAAGCAGGGAACTTTTAAGTTTAGCTTATAAAGGTATCCACAAAGTCCGATTTGAATTACTTGGAGCTGATTTAGGTTTTGAACAGGAGTGTTATATAACCGATATTCAGAGCGATATATATAGCCCAAGGGCTAGATTGGAACAGAAAATCAACTTTGTTGGCATAGGTGAGATGAAACAAGGTGGTGCAATACCGCAGGATATTTTAGCTGAATTTAGATGCCCTAACTGTGGCGCACCAATATTATCCCGTTTCGGGGCATGTGATTATTGTTCGGGATGGAATGAGGTGGAGTGGTGACAGATGCAGAAAAGATGATGCAACTAATGATGGCAATTGAGCTTACAAAGACAATGCTTTCATCGGCTATACAGGAATCAAAGAAATGAAACCTTACGTAGATATATTGGGAATAAGATACAGGATTGAAGTACACAAGATTTCAGAAGATGCGTACATGAAAGAAAACCACTTTGATGGTTATTGCTCAGAGTATGAAAAACTTATCGTCGTGGCAGATGTGAACGAAGAACAGTTCTTTAAGTGCGCAACTGATGTTGAGAAAAAGAATATCACAAAAGCTATCCTTCGCCATGAATTAGTCCATGCTTTTCTTAATGAAAGTGGCTTATCAGCTAGTTCGTCACAATATGGTGATGCATGGGCAAAAAATGAAGAGATGGTCGATTGGATGGCGATTCAGATTCCGAAGATTGTTAAAGTATATGAATGGTGTGAGTGTTTATGAAACATTGCAAAAATTGTGAATATTGTGAACTTGACTTAGTATCCCACTATATTACGGGAATTAAGGTTCACAGATGTTTACTAACGGGGAGTATAATAACAGAACCATTTTGGAATAAATGTGATAAGTATACACGTAAGTGTGCAAAAGATAGAAATTTCATAAAACTTCGGTGATAACGCAAAAGCGTTTCACATAGAGTGGGTTACTTGGCGGTAATCAAATCGGTGATAACAGGCATATCACCACATGAAAATGTCAATATCAACCAAAGTCCAACTATAGTACGGGCTATATGGAGAGAGTCAAACCTTAAGGAGTATAAGGCGTGGAAAGAGAAACACGATATAAACACTCCTACGAACTAGGAGAGAGGAAGTGGCTTAAAGACATTGATAGTGTGTGCAGTTGTGGCAACAGATAAATAGGTTAAGATGGAGAACTATTTCTATTTATTTCTCTCGGGGTTCGATTCCCCCACACATTATTTAGGGGATGAACGATACCTACAGCAAAACAACGGTTTGCGTAGACCCTTTATGTATCGTGTTCCCCATTTAGGGCTATAGCGTATTGGGAGCGCAACGGACTTTGACTCCGTATGAGAGTGTTCGACTCACTCTAGTCCTGCTGTAATATGGTGTGTTTAAAGAAGTCGTAATCTAGTAGTCGATAACCGAACACTTAATAATCTAGGCTAAACTAAATCTCAATAGTGGTACGGAGAGGACTAAACGTGGAGATTGTGAATCGTCCCAAACGTCACGAAAAGAAGATTACCATATTACCTTATAAGTGATGGAGATGCCGTTCTTAAACAGATACTAATGGCGATAAGTTGTTAGGGGCAAAGAGAACGTATACTAGGTGTATCTGCCATCAAAGTCCATATAGACGGGGCAAGAGAAGGAACGCTCGGAACAACACCTACAAAGGACTATAAATACGGTGATTGGGTGGCATTGCACACAAACTGCTATGGGGACGCAGGATAAATAAAAGCCCCACTCGTTGATTTCCGAAAGGGAATTGGTAGCCTGTTAGCTCAGATGGCTAGAGCCTAAAAGTCGGCAGTTCAAGTCTGCCACAGGTTATTGCACATGAACGGTGTGCATCCCGACAGTATTATTTATTTACTATTGGATTAACGCTGTTAAAAAACTTGCTTACATTTGTAACTGTTCTGTTACCAATAGAACAGAACCGATAACGCATTTAGTGTTTATTGTCTATGGCAACATCGTGTAAGTTATATGTCTAAGTTACAACCCATTTGTCAGACCCGACTTTAGATGGGGGTTTATAAGACATTTTGCGAGGGTAGTTCAAAAGGTTAAGAACACGCCAATACCTACGGTCGCTTGGCTTGTAAAAGGAATCTGAGTTCGATTCTCAGCCCTCGATTCAGCTTGGATACGCCCCAAGTTGACACAACATTTCATGCATCTTTACCGATGTATTGCTAAACCTCTAGGTTTGTAAGGTGTCACAGCTTTACAGACCATTAGGAACTATTTTAGTTCCTCCTTCATGATTAAGGGTGGCAGAAACCCATCCTTTCTGTCGCCCATTAGCCCGAAAGGGCGAGTGTTCATTAGGGAACATTGACAGGGTTGTTGGTGCTTAGATAAGCCCCCTATGGAAATATAAGTATCAACAGCCCAACCTCAAAGGAGTAGATATGGAAATCGCAGAAGTAGTAAGTGCTTTTAATTTATCTGATATAGGAGATTTTTCAGATGGGTATCACACCTTCAATCAGCTTTATCATCAACGGGCTGTATTGTTTGCTACAATCGTAAATCAAAATCCCGATATATCATGGAAATCACTTCGTCATGGTGATGGAAAGTTTTGTTTTGACAGCGAAGGAGAGTGGTTTATCGTCGGAATTGACACTCCCGAAGGGACGTACACTTATCACTATGAAACTGCGAAGTATTTTGATATGTTTCATTGCAAAGAGGTAATGTGTGCGCCTATGTGGGATGGACATACCGAAGAAGATGTAACAAGACTACTGAGTTTGGAGAAGGATAATGCAAATTAAGATAAGATATGCCGATAAAGAGATTGATAAGTTAGAGAAGATTGCTGTAGGTGATTTGATTGACCTTAGAATAGCCGAAGATGTAGATATGAAACAGGGTGAGTATAAACTTGTTTCACTTGGAATAGCAATGCAACTTCCCGAAGGGTATGAAGCGCATGTATATGCTAGAAGCAGTACCCCAAAGAAACACGGAGTAATCCTTGCTAATTCAGTTGGAATAATCGATACTAGCTACTGTGGCAATGATGATATATGGCAAGCTCCATTGTACGCTATCCGTGATACCCATATTGACAAAAATACAAGGATTGCACAATTCAGAATTGTCAAAAATCAACCCGAAATCGAGTTTATAGAGGTTGAGGATTTGGGAAACGAAAGCCGTGGAGGTATAGGCTCTACAGGAGAGAAGTAAATGCTTAATGGGTATTGTTTAATCGCAAGGGATTATAAAGCAGAGATAGTGGAGTTTCAGACTATATCCATTGTTAATATGCCCGATGACAGTAAACTTTATTTAGTCCACACTAAGTATGGTGATGATTACATGAGTGAATCGGATTTATCACCTACTAGGGAGAGGTTTGAAGAAGAGTGCAAAGCAATCAATGAATCGTTTGCTAAAATTAAGGGGGATGAACGTGGAGCAGAAAAGCGGATATATAAGCCAAGATAATATTGGCAGGAGATGGGTAGTGTGTCCCTACTGCCAAAAAAGAAACATACAGCTTCGGAGCGACACACAAATAGTGAATCTCCCGTATAAATGTAAAAACAATCGTTGCAAACAGATATTTATGATAAACGTATAAAGTAGAGCCTTATGAGCCGATTATTCCGTAACAGGAGTAGTCGGCTTTTATTTTTGGAGGATTTATGGCGCAGTATGGTAAGAAGCGTGGCGTTGATTACGAAAAGGGTGAGCGAATCTCCATTGAAGAAAAACGTAGACAATGGAATGTTGACCTTGCTTCAAGAACGCTTGAAAACATGTTTGGACACGTTGAGATTGGTGATGATGTGATTATCCATAACAACAAAAAGAAACGTGTTACATATACTCCCCAAACATTGTATGAGAAAGCGCAGGAATACTTTGAGAATATTGTTACTGCAAATCAAGAAGGGGTGACTATTATACCCGATATTGAGGATTTTTGCGTATTTGCACATATATCAAGACCTGTTTTCTTGAAATATAGACGTTCAGACGATGCAGAAATGGCAGAAGTGGCGAGTAATATTGCTACAGCTATTGCTAGTTGTAAGAAACAGAATGCTTATGCAGGACTAATTAACCCGATATCATTTGCTATGGATATGAATAATAACCATGATTACGTTCAATCTAAGACAGAAACGACTATCAACTCTAACATATCCTTACAGCAAGTTGAAACAAATATACAAGATATTGCAAGTCGTCTACCCGTGGAGGATATTCCACGTCTTAAGGGGGACAAGTAAAGGGGGTAATTATGTCAAAATCCATAACTGTAGCTAGTAAATTTTCAGAGGAAGAACTTGATAGGATTGATTGGTTTGTAAAGAAAAATGAAACCACAAGAAGTGCACTTTTTCATGACCTTGTAATGCAGGGTGTAAGTGGTGAAATCCAAACTAATCATGATATTCCTGCCAATGTAAAAGAAGTGACTTTCCGTTTCACGGAAGATTTTGCTTATTTTTGGAAGGACAGAGAATATAAGGGAATCATCAATGGGGATGATGCTAGTGTGTATTTTGGAGGGGAGTGGAAGTCGTATAGACTTAAAGACCTTCCCGTGGAGGTTGTATGAAACTTTCAGTAGGTATTGTTAATGGGGCTAAAGTAGTTCCGTTAAGTGAAGTTGAAAAGTTAGTTGAGGAACTTAATGCCTATAAGATTGCTAATAAAAACTTACAGACGATGCTTGATATAGCTTTATCGGCAAAGGGGGAGAAAAGTGTATCTGAGAACGCAGGATGATGACGCTATTGTAGACCTTGATAAGTTCACATCTATTGTAGCGGAAGATGGAAAAATTTTTATAAACATGTATGACGGAAATAACCTACTTGCAGGAGAATATAAAGACCAAGAAAGGGCAAAAGAGGTCTTACAAGAGATATATGCGACTCTTGATGTTATGAGTAGGTATGAGATGCCTGTAGTATGACAAATAGAGAGATAATCAAAGCACTTGAAACTTCATCTGATTTACGGAAAAATCCTAAAAGGCTTAAAGACTTCATCGAGATGGGACAGAATATCTTTTTGATGGAGAATGATTTTAAAGAGGGTAAAAGAATCTGTCTAAAAGCTAGGGATATTGCATTAAGAAAGAGTTATAGGGATGTTACTTTTTATGAAGATTACTTGCTTTCTTTAAAATATTTAGCAAGATATTTTATGGATTTTGATTCTTACATGATTTTCTTGGAGTGTAAGAGAGATGCGGAATCGCAGTTTTATTTGCCTAGAAGAAATATCTTAAAGAATAAGCTGAATGTTGTTCAAGGATTTCAAGATATCTTGGATGATAAACTCGATGTGCTTACAATTTCGTTACCATGTGGGACAGGGAAGACTACATTGGTAGAGTTTTTTCTATCGTATTACATGGGTTTGTATCCCGATAAGTGCAACCTGTATGTTTCATATACGGGTACGATTACAGATATGTTCCACAGGGCTATGTGTGACATTATTTTAAGCGGAGAATATGCATGGCATGAAATATTTCCGAATGTTGGGCTTGAATCTAAATCTGATAAAGAAAAATATATCAATTTAGGCTCATTTAAGCCATTCAAATCTCTTACGTGTCGTTCTATAGATGCTTCAATGACGGGTGTAACAAGAGCGGAAGGTGTCATAATAAGTGATGACCTTGTATCGGGTACAGAAGAAGCATTGAATGTAGAGCGACTTGAAAACCTGTATCAGAAATATGTAAATGATGCTAAGTCAAGACGTAAGAAGGGCTGTAAAGAAATCTCTATTGCTACAAGATGGTCTGTTCATGACCCTATCGGACATTTTATTGTGGAAAATGAAGGTAATGACAGGGCAAGATTTATAGCAGTACCTTGTTATGATGAAAACGGCGAGAGTAATTTTGATTACAAATATGACAAGGGATTTGATACGGCATACTTTAAAGAGATGCAAAATGTTATGGATGAAATAACATTTAGGTGTATGTATCTGTCTGACCCGATTGAAAGAGAAGGTCTTTTGTATCACAAAGACGAATTATCTTTTTACTTGGGTGGACTTCCTGTAGATGATGAAGGGAATACTAAAGAACCCGATGCTATCCTTGGAGTATGTGATACGAAAGATACAGGAACAGACTTTAACTGCCTACTTGTTGTTTATCAGTATGGACAACATTATTACCTTGAAGATTTGGTTTATGATAATGGTTCTCCATATACGTTAGATGAATTAAACGCTAATTGTCTTATAAGGAACAAGGTTCAGATGTGTCAGTTTGAGTCTAACAAAGAAGGTTCACGAACAGGTAATGAAGTGCAGAGAATTATTGATGAACGTGGTGGTAGATGTTCCATAACAAAGAAGTATACGACGCAAAACAAGGAAACAAAGATAATCGTTAATTCAGATTGGGTAAAGAAACACGTATTTTTCAAAGATGAATCTGAACAAAACGAGATGTATCGTAAGTTTATGCGGAGTGTATATTCTTATGTGCAGATGGGAAAGAATAAACATGATGATAGTGTTGATGCTCTAGCTATGCTTGCTTTATACGTTCAATCTTTTGAAGGAAGTAGAGTGGAAGTTATGAGTAGAGCAAGTTTAGGATTCTAGGAGAGTGAAAGATGACATTTGTAGAATGGGCTAAACAAACTGCAAGGGAAGTTGAATCGAATGTCCCATACGCATTAGTAAAAGATATCATGGTTAATGCAATAAGAGTAGCTACCGAAGAAATGTTATCGAATCCTGCCGAAGCGGATTTAGATATCACAGGTATAGGTCGGTTTTATCTTAATCATAGAATCTGCCATAATAATTTTCCTACTCCCGAGCATCCCGAATATGAAACGTATTGGACTTTGCATTTTAAACCTGCAAGGGTGCTTAAAGAGGTCTTTAATGGGAAAAGGGATGTAAGAGAAATGATGATAGGTTGCTTTATTCCGCTTTATCCCGAGTACGTATATAACGAGGACGGAAGTGTAAAAAAAGGCTATCCTAGAGGTATAACAAAAAATTATAAAGTTAAATATGATGTTAAGGTGGTGGAAAACTATTTAACCGCTTACAAAAAAGCAGTTAAAAATGCCACGAAAAACAATATTAAGACGGATGAAAATGACTAATATTTTTGGGGAAAATCTTAAAAGAATAAGAGAAGAAAAGGGATTCTCGCAGGATGAATTGGCTAGAAGTATTCATATTTGTAGAGAGAGTGTGAGTAAGTGGGAAACAGGAAAAGCGTCACCACAATTAAAGTGGGTTTATGAAATAGCAGTAGCTTTAAATGTAAACCCTACGGAATTAGTTCGGACAAAATAAGCACACTATTATGGAATCTAGGTAAACCGTGATAATATCAAAATAGAGCCAAAGAGCCGAGTACATTGTACTTTGGCTCTTATTTTTTTTGGAGGTAGATATGCTGACACCATCTGTAGTATTTAATACGGATTCTGAATATGGACGCATAAAGATATTTACAGATGCAGATGAAATTACAGAAGCCAACGTGGTTGAGATTTTCAACACAGCGTATGACCTGCACCAATATAACGCTATAAAAGAGGATTGGCTTTTTGCGTATGAGCGTGGCAAGCAAGCGATTTTGGACAGGGTTAAACCTATTAGGTCTGATATAAACGAGAAACTTGTTATCAATAAGGCATCACAAATTGTAGATATCCATGTTGGTTATTGTTTTGGAAATCCCATTACGTATGTACAGCGTGGGAAAGTAGAAGATGACGGACGAAAGCCCGAAACCACAAGTGATGATGATAACAGTTATATTGCCATGATTAACAAGATGATGGCTGAACAGGGTAAGGCTAAGAAGGATGTTGAGCTTGCCCGTGACTATATGATATGCGGTCTTGGTTATCAAATGGTTTGGAAAAATGATAATGAAAGTCATTATTCACCATTTAAGATAACAACGCTGAATCCACGTACAACATTTGTTGTTTATAAGAATGACGCTTTCAGAGAACCAATGATGGGATGTACATATTTCATCAATGCTGATGGAAGTATTACGGCAACAATGTATACGAAACATCTCTGTTTTAAGCTGAATAAGTTCGTTACAGAGGATGGTAAGTATCAAGGATTAGAAGTAACGCCTAACCTTTTGGGAGAAATTCCGATTGTCGAATTTGAACATGTAGACAGAATGGGCGTGTTTGAAAAGGTTATTTCAATTCTTGATAGGGCTAATGTCCTTAATTCAGATAGAGTAAACGATGTGGCTCAACATGTTCAATCATTGTTATGGCTACATAACTGCATGATTGATGATGATAAAAAGAAAAAGCTGATTGATGGTGACGGAGTTATCGTTACTAAATCGAATGGTGATGGTAAAGAAGCTAAGATAGCGTATCTGTCACAGGTTTTGAATCAATCAGAAGTGCAGACATTCGCAGATTTCTTGTACAGGCAGGTAGAGGAAATAACTTCTACTCCGTCATGGCAAGAAGCTAGTGGCGGTTCTACTACAGGAGCTATGCAGTTGTCTAACGGATGGCAGAGTTTGGAGCTTTCTGCTAAGAGCGTTGAACAATCATTTAGAGAACCCGAACTACAGATACTTAGACTTGTAGCGAAGGTTATTGAAAATGATAACCGTGGATACATGAAGGTTAAAAAGATTGATGTTTCTGACATTGATATAGCAATGCCTAGAAATAAGAACTATGACCTGTTATCTAAGACAAATGCGTTGGCGACAATGATTAACACGGGTGTTGATGGACTTTGGGCTTTCCAAACTGTAGGACTATTCTCTGATGCAGAACAGGCTTACATGGATTCTGAAAAGACCATAACAGCTTTACAGAAATCAAAAACAGAAAAGCCACAGAACAACGCTGATGCAAGTACGAGTGAAGATGGTAAAGGTGGAGCTAATAATGAGCCAACCGAGAAAGTTGATGAATCTGTACAACCATCACAAGTAGCACAAGTTGAGGATTAACCATGAGTCCTGCACTTTATTTTGCTGTAATGCTAATAACTGAACCACAGAAAGCTAGAAGGATTCTGTTGGCAGAGGAACTTGAAAATTGGTTCATGGATTTATTCGATGATGAATTTGAGGATATCTTGGAAGGTAATTTTAGGGATAACCAAAGCGAATACGTGAGCCGTATTGTTGATAAATACCTTGAAATAACAAACGTGGAAGACAATCCTTCAAACGAGTATTCAAGGTCTGTTATAGAAAAGGCGGTTAAGACCGCTACAGAAATACAAGAAACCACTTGGAAAAATATCGTAACCATCCCGTTAAGGGAAGATACGGATGAAGATATATTAGCTGATTTTATAGTGAATGGAATTGCTATTGGAAGTGCGCTGTTTGCTACGGATAGCGTAAGGAGATGGCTTGGCAGAGATAGAGCCAACTTGATTGCGTTGAATGAAGCTAATTGGAAGTGGAATAACGAGGAATACTTTGATGCCTTGTCAAGTAACAAAACAAAAACTTGGCATACGGCATTGGATGAACGGGTACGACTCACACACATGGCATTAGAAGGGGAAACAATAGCCGTAGATGAAATGTTTGATGTTGGCGGTTTCCCTGCGAGATATCCTTTAGATATTTCACTACCCGCCCATGAGATTGTGAATTGTAGATGCTCTGTAAGTTATGGTAAATAGGCTAAACGCCTTTTACATAGATACTGTAGTACGGCAGAGAAGCCGTTTAAATCGCCAACTTGTTAGAGAAAACAAGTTGTAAAAATCAAAAAAACGCAAAGGAGAAATTGAATATGGGTAATGACAATCAGAACGGAACTGTAAACGGAACAGAAGCACAGGCACAGCAGACTAATCCGCAGACCAATCCGCAGACTAATCCTGCTCAACCTGCACAGGCAGAGCCACAGGGAACTACGGGCAAGGAAGATACTACTCCTAGCTTGGCAGACCTTATGAAAGAGAATGCAGAACTTAAAGTTGATAACAGGCGACTTAAGAAAGCAAACGATTCTATTTCATCTGAAATTGCAAACATTAAGAAACAGCTTAATGCGAAGATGACAGAGGAAGAACTTAAGGCTCAACAGAAGTCTGAACAGGATGAAACTGTGTTAAATGAGCTTAAAGAGCTTCGTAAGGAAGTAGCTCTGACAAAGGCTACTAAGAGATATATGTCAATGAAGATGCCCGAAGATTTGGCTGAAAAAGTCGCACAGGCAGAGCTTGACGGAGATATGGACTTAGTAACACAGAGCATTAACTCCTTCATGGACGCACAACAGAAGGAAACTGAGGAAAAGGTCAAGGCAGATATTTATGCTAAGATGCCTACCCCTGTTTCGGGAAATGGTGACGGACAGGTTGATTACGAAAAGCAGTACAAGGAAAAGCTCGATGCAGGTGATATTACAGGTGCTATTCATGCACAGCTTATGGCATCGGCGCAAAAAGTAGCTAACCAATAAGGAGGAAATGAAAAATGGCAACTGCTATGAGTTTCGGTACTCCCAATTTTAGCGGAATGTTGTTCAGAAAGGGCGTTGAGAAAACACCTTTTTCAACAATCATCGGCGCAGGACGTGGGTTTACCAATCATGTAGAGTTCGTGTGCGGACAGTATTACAACTCAATCCAAGGTTCACAGCCAAACATTTCTGAGAGTGCATCACTTACAGCACCCGAAGCAAATGTGGCTACAAGAAGCCAACTTACAAACGTAACTCAGATTTTCCAAGAGTCTGTAAGCGTATCTTACGCTAAAGAGTCTAACATGGGAACAATGAGTGGCGTTAATGTTGCAGGTCAACAGCCTAACCCTCAGAGTGAGTTGGAGTTCCAAATTTCAAGAACAATGGCTAAGATTGCGCAGGACATTGAGTACACATTCATCAATGGTCAGTACAACAAGGCTACCAATGACAACGAAGTAAATAAGTCAAGAGGTATCCTTACAGCAATCACAACAAACGTCATCAATGCGGGCGGTGATGGGCTTACACGTAACCTCATTACCAAGGCTCTTATGGCTATCGCAAACGCAGGTGGTGATATCTCTAACATCATTGTTGGTGTTCCTGCTATCCACCTTGCACAGCTTGACTACGATGCAAACAAGAATGGCATGACAGCCGTTCCTAGAGAGCGTGAGATTAACGGTCTTAAGATTCAGACAGTTCTTACACCTCTTGGTGCAGTAGGCGTACAGCTTATGGAAACAATTCCTGTAGGTACAGCTCTTGTATTTAATCCTACAGTTATGCGTCCTATGGAACAGCCTACACCGAATAAGGGTAACTTCTTCCTTGAGCCACTTGCAAAAGTTGGTGCAGGTGATAACTACCAAATCTTCGGTCAGATTGGACTCGACCACGGCGCAGAGTGGGTATCTGCTAAGATTACAGGAATGTCTGAGGACTTCCCCGAAGACCCTGTTGTAAGTGGCTGATAAACCCTGTGTGAAAAGGATGATGTATGAACATAGCAACTTTTAGGACTATCTTAGGTGAAACAACTCTTACTGATGAACAGCTTGAAGTTTTGCTTGAAAGAGCAAAGCGTATGGCTATCAATCATTATTTTTGGAAAGAGGATGACGAGCCTACAGAAGATGAAAAAGAAAAGTTCATAAATCGGTATGAGTATGAAATCTATGACTATGCCAAGACCGTTGTGGATAGCTCTAAGCGTGATGGAATGATTGAGTTCTCTGAGCTTGGAGTCACAAGGCGGTGGGAGAGTGGCGGTGACAAGTCCGTGGATAATGCCTTAAGTCTTATCCCTGTAAAGACATACATACTGTAGGAGGTTCTTATGTTTGATTTAGAAGAAAATCAAAGAGAATTTTACTATCAGTTGTATATTACTGAAACAGATGAATTAGACGAGGAAGGTAATCTCACAGGTGACACCGAACTTGTTTATTCTGCCCCAATTAAGGCAAGTGCTATGATTAGCGAGAATACTTCTGAAACGGCAGAGATGCCTTTTGGAAAAGACCTTGTTTATGACAAGATGATATCCACGGTGCAGGATTTACCGATAGACGAGTATTCAAGATTGTTTATAGATGTTGTTCCCGTTCTTAATGAGGACGGGACAACGGATACTAAACCCGATTACAAAGTCAAGAAAGTTGCGAAGGGAATATATCAAAAGGTATGGGCTATCCAAAGGATAGAAGGCTATGGAGAAAATAATCAAGGTTAATCCCTTAAGAATGTCTAGTATTAAAAAGGCTATTAACGAATTAACAGCTTATAAAAGGTTGTTAGAGGAATTTCCGCAAAAGTATACACAGGCAATGATGGATACTTTTAAAGAATTTCTCATGGAGGAGATGCCACCTAGCGCAATGGGGATGCTGAAAACTATTGATGTAATCGACAATGGCAACCATGCCGAAGGAATCGTTGTATTTGACGGACACGTTGAGTTTATTGAATTTGGTACAGGTATCATTGGTCTTAATCTACATGATGGGATAAATGATGAATGGCTAAATGCACTACCACCACCTTATAACAAGGGATGGAATACGGGTGAGTATATAATACATGCCCGTACCTCTGAGTGGGATTTAGATTATTGGCGATATCGTGATGAAAGCGGTAATTGGGTAACTACCAATGGTATTCCTGCGAATCCTTTTATGTATCGGTCAGTTGAAAGACTAATCGGAGCGCATAGGAGAATCAGAAATGAGGTGTTAAGTGGTATCAGATAAAACCAACAAAATCTACACAGGATTGGTGGAGTTCTTGAAAGAGTATCATCCTAAAGTCAAGTGTGGAACGTCATATAGCGAAACTGTTAAATTACCTTACGTATACTTCTTTTTACTTGATGAACCAACTAGACTTACTACTCTTTCCAATACGGAAGATGGTGTGAATCTTGTTTATCAGATAGAAGTGTACACAACAGACGGGTCGGATAAGACACGAAAGATAGCCCATGATATACGTAGTTATATGGTGGGTTTGGGGTTCAAAATCAGAACTTTCATGCCTGTTCAGACTCCATCAAATATAAGCCGTTTCGTAATAAGATGCGAGAGGCTTGATGTATAGGAACATTGGGCTGATAGGGGTGCGCACCCGAAAGCCGTAGCCTAGCGGTTTCAGCCCTAAAAATAGGCAAATCCCTACGGGCGTGGGAACACAACTATGGAGGATAAAAAGATGGCAGTATTATCTAATGTTTCTTACCTTTATCGTAAGGCAAACGGAACATCAACATTTGTCAAACTTGTAGATATCACTTCTGTACCCGACCTTGGTGGCGCACCCGAGCAGATTGATATTACAACTCTTTCTGACAGAAAGCAGAAGAACATGAATGGTATTCAATCTGTTTCTTCTCACGAGTTCGGCGCATGGTATGACGATACAGTATATGATACTTTACAGGGTATCATGGATGCTGATTATGACAAGACTTCTGCTAGTGAGCTTGACACCTATCAGATTTGGATTGGTGAGAACGGCGTTGGCGGTAAGTTTGAGTGGCAGGGTAAGCTCTCTGTTTATGTAGGTGGATATGAGTCAAATGCGGCTATTCCTATGACAATTACCATCTCAGACGAGGGTGAGGAAGCTATTCACAAAGTTAGCTCTGTAAGTGGCTGATAAGTGTTGGCAGGAGGGGGTGAGGAATCTCCTTACCCCCTTTATTAAAAATAAACTAGGCAGTTGGTTGGGGAAACCCATCTAGGCAACCAAAGGAGGAAGGATATGGCAACAATTACAAGAACTATTTCGATTCAGACAAACGAAGGTGCGCAGGTATTTCCTGTAGCAGACCTTGACTTTACAAACCTTGTTTGTGACCTTGAAGGACAGGGAATTGACGTAATGAGCATGATGAACGGCGGTATTGACCGTACAAAGCTCATGACAATGACAAGAGCTATCCTTGCTGTAATGACAGGCTTGGATGTGAAAGATGCAGGTAGAATGCTTACACAGCATCTCGGTAATGGTGGTTCACTTGATGATATTTTCGGTGTATTCACACAGGCTATGGAAGATGCGGGTTTTGGGAATCGCCCGACAGCGACAGCTCCACAAGACCACAAGAAACCGCAGACAGGGCGCAAGACTACCAAGAAGTAAAGAAGTACAGTAGTTTCACAGAAGCAGTAAATGAGGGTTATTTACCATCTGCGTTGCTTATGCATGTTCCGTATGAGGTCTTTTGGCATCTTAATCCACGTAAATTAAAGCCTTTTGAAAAGGCTTATGAGTTGGAAATGGAATCACGACAGAACGCTGAAAACCTTCAAGCGTGGCTTCATGGATTGTATAATCAGAACGCCGTTGCGTCTGTGCTTAGTAAGAATGCTAAGTATCCGAAGAAGCCGTTTGACCTGTTTGGTGGACGTAAGAAAACTGCACAGGAAGAAGGTATGGACTTTGAGCGTTATGTAAGGCAATTTAACGCAATGAAAAAGAATAAACCCATATCACAGTAGAGGGATAGGACTAACAAAGTGGCGTTAGTCACTATCCCTTAATTTGTATAAGGAGAAGAAAATGGCACAAGAATTAGAAGATTTACTCATAAAAGTGGAATCTGAACTTGGCGACCTAAGTGGCATAGATAGTGCTGTAGGTGCTTTAAATTCGCTTGCGCAGTTTTCTGCAAAGGCATCTAGCGGTGCTAATTCCCTTGAAAAGATGGCTTCTGCTCTTACGCAATTAAATGCGTTTGGCAAAAGTAAAATCAACACACAAAAGACAGTAAAGGATATAACAGCGTTAAAAGGTGCGCTTGAAACCTTAGCTGATTTTACAAAGGATGCAAACAAAAGCATCAAACAGCTTAAAAGTCTTGGTGGAGCTTTAGGTGCTTTTACTGATATTGGGAAAAACCTTGCAGGTATTAACGATGTTGTAAAAGGCATCGAGAGAATGGTTGATGTTCTCGATAAACTTTCAAAGGTTGAGAAAGACGCATCTAAGGGAATTAAAGGTGTCCGTGATTTAGGTTCGGCATTACATTCATTTAATGGTCTTGATGATAATGTTAAGGCTCTGAATGATATTTCACTTGGATTGATTAACTTAGGTAAGGCAACGGAGTCTTTGAAAGGATATAAGAAAGGTGATTTTGATTTTCTTTCAAAGATTGGAACAAGTCTTGGTGAAATGTCTAAAGCTATGGATGGTACAACACGTATTTGGAGTACCATCGGAGATGTTACAAAAGGAATTACAGGACTTATTCAAGCATTAAAAAATACTGAAAACATCAACGTTGGACATATTGGTGCTATTGCAGATGAATTAAAGAAATTTAATGACCCTGCAATTAAGGGTAACGCTCATGTGTTAGATGTAACGTTGGCTCATTTAACCAATACTCTTACTCAATTAAATCAGAGTTCAAGTATGGTTCACCATACAATGAGGGATTTGGTTGATGGTTTCAAATCTGCTAGTGATGGATTTTATAATGTTAGAAGTTCTGTTGAAGCTATTGCAACTGATTTTACAGATGCACTTAAGCCTGTAAGAAATAGTGACCTTTTTGATACTCTTGAAAAGTTTAAGCATCTGAACGATTCTTATAAGAACGTGGGCGGTTTAGGACAGGGATTAGGTTCTTTAATCTCTGCTCTTGATATGCTTAATGGCAGGGATTTACAGACTTATGGACTTACTCAGATTTTAGAGTATTTTCAGAAATTGGCAAATACTAGCCTTATAGATGATGCTTCAAAGCAGATGGAAAAGGTTGGTAATCTTGCACAGCCTATAGCATCTCTTGTCAATGCTCTTAAGTATACGGACTTTGACGAGAAAAACAACGTTCTTACTGTTCTTGGTGACCAAATAAATAAATTCTATAACAAATTGCCGAATAATTTCGATAAGCTGTCATACGTAATGTATGCCTTAAGGGATTTAATACAGCTTGCGAGTGATGCAAAGGCATTTGGTGTTGAAATACCCGAAGACAATGTAATTTCTCAGATTGGCAAATCATTAGCAGGATTTAAGGATTTGCCTAATGTAAAAGAGATTGCAACTTTTATTCAAGCGATTCATTCTCTTGTAACATATCTGACAAGTATGCAAGAATCACTTAAACATACAAGTGGTGGGACAAAGGGTTCTTATTGGGAAGATGCGATTGATGTAACTCCTATTGTGAAAGTTGCAGAAGCGTTGAAGTCTTTGCAGGGATTGGGTCAAAATCTTGCTTCATTTAAGACATTTAGAGATACGCTTATGAGCTTTATGAGATTTAATACACAGAATCTCAATGGCGTAAACCTTGTCTTAGAAGGAATCTTTGAAACAATGCAGAAGATTCCCGAAGGAAGGGGTGATACTCTTAAGGGACTTGCTTCTTCTATCAGAGCTTTAGATAAGTTGCAGAACATAGACCCGAATCAACTTATGCTTATTGCAGATGGATTAACAAAGATTATGACCGCCCTCGGAGGAATACAGGGTAGTAATAATAGAATCAGCATAAGACTTGATAGTAGCGGTGTTGCCAACTTTAAGCAGATAACACAGGAAACTCGTAGAACATGGGATGATTTTTACAATCAGCTCGAAGAGGATTTAAAGAACATTGATATGTCATCAATGTTTGATTTGAGTGCGCCTTTAAATGGTCTTAAAAAACAGCTCAATGAAGCAGAACGTATGCTTCATCAGCGCATGAAGACCATGTATGAAGAAAATGCTAAGATGCAACAATCAAGGCAAACTAACGCAAATTACGAAGATAGTAGGACATTCCAAACACAGGCTAGTAAATTTGCAAGAGCCAAAGTTGAAGCCCAACAGTTGAAGGATATAATAGAGCAAATCAACAAGGCAATGCTTGATGCACCTCGTTTTGGCAATGATGCAGAAGGGCATAAATATCTTCATAGTCTGAGAGAAGAATATGAGAGATATCAGAAATTCATGGAAAGATTTAACCGTGGAGCTGATGCAGACCCTTCTACTCATATCGGTCATGTATTTGAAGTTGTTCAAGAGCGTATGGAATATCTGAAAGATGAAATCGCTAGGGCAACTGAGAATCTTGATGAAATGGAAACAACACTTGAAGGTGTTGCCGAAGAAGCTAGGCTTGGAGCAGATGAGCTTGAAAGAATGGCTGATGAAGCGGAACGTGCTTCACAAGAAATGCGTGGTAACATCGGTGAAGGATTCGGTAAGTTCGGTTCTATGCTTACAGGAAGTAAGAATGGTGTTCTTAGTTCCTTTGGTAATCTTTCAAATATGTTTGGCAAGGCTGTAAAAGATGGAACGGCTGTTTTAGGTGATACACAGCTTGCATCTCTTGAAGGTTTTGCAGGAACATTAGGAACAGTAGCAACCGCAGTAGGACAGGTTGGTGCTGTAATTGGCGTGGTTGTAGCAGTATTCAAGGCTTGGTGGGATACTATGGAGAAGGTAAAGGACACTTTGGTTAAGTTTGTCCAAAGTTGCGCTCAATTCGCCAAGAATATGCTTACAACTGTGGTTGGAGCATTTAACGCTGTAGCAGGTGCAGTAAGTAAGGTTGTTTCGGCTGTAAGAAGCGGTGCAGAAGCAATCGTAGTTGCCTTGCGTAAGATTAGAGATTTCGGTAGTGATGTAATTTCTTTCTTTGGCAAATTAGGCAATGCTTTTGCTCCTGCTGTCAAGGGTATTAAGGCTGTCCTTTCTGCTGTAACGCCTAGATTCGTAAAGACCCTTGCTTCTAGCAATTTCCAACTTTCAAAACTTATAAAACAAACGCATCTGTTAAAAAATGCGGTTAAGGCTGTACAAAGATACTTCTCGATGCTTACTCGTATGTTGGCAAGGAAGTCTATTACTGCATTCTTAAATCAGATGAAGCAAGCGTTTGAGGATATGGTTCTGTTTGAGAGAAACTCAAATGATGCCATGTTGCAGTTGAACTACAACGTTTCTATCGTATTCTCTGAGTTTAGAAGATTAGCTAATCAAGTAATAGCTATCTTTGAACCTCTGATGAATGCTTTGGCTGTTCCTGCTCAATCATTCCTTGCAACACTTACAGCTATGGCTGAGAATATGGCTAAATTCATGGCAATTATGACAGGACAGCCATATTACTTAAGGGCTAAGAGATTCTATGAGGATTATGGAAAGAATCTTGATGAAACTGCTAAGAAAGCAAAGAACCTTACCAATGGTCTTGACGAGTTGAACATCCTTAACGATAAGAAGGATGAAAGTGGTGGTATTGAGCCTTGGATGGAGTTCGAGAAGGTTGATATAGACCAAATGGATTTTGGTCTGCCATCTTTGGCTGAAATAGTTGATAAGATTGTTGATTTCTTAAGCAATATCGATTGGCAGAAGATTTATGACAAGATAAGAGAAATAATCCATCGGATTATGGAGTATGTCAACTATATTCTTTCGAGAATAGACCTTTGGGAGTGGCTTGGTACAACACTTGGTAATCTGTTTAATGCTCTTATGGTTGCATGGAATCAGTTTATTACTGATTTTGACCCTGTAGCTACTGAAAATGCTATTTCAGCTTTTATAGTGAAAGCATTACAGGCAATCGATTGGGAGTTGATTCACGATAATGTTGAAAAAACAGCCAAGAAATTTGCGCAGTTATGGAATGAAGTATTTGCTGACGATGCACTTTGGAGTGAAATAACAAAGTTTATTACTAATGCCCTTAATGAGATAACTCATTACTTTGACACTTGGGCTTGGACTTTTAATTTCTCGCAGATGGCTCAGACCCTTACTGATGCTGTGACTAGAATCCTACAAGGATTTGATTGGGAACAGCTTCGTCATGCTGTAGAAGGATGGGTGAGAGGGCTTGTTAATTTTATTAACACAACTATCTCAAATAAAGCATTTTGGAGAACCCTTGGTGATTCTATTGAGAATGTAATCAATGATGTAATAATCGAAGCCTTTACTGAGCTTGCTAAATTAGACCTTGTAGGTCTTAGCGATTCGTTGAAGCAGATGATTCAACATGCTCTTGATGGAATTAAGTGGGATGACCTTACTAATAGCTTTAGAGAATTTGCAACTAAACTTGCAAATGCAATAAACAATTTCTTTGGTGACGAAGAATTTTTAACACAGATAACAACAGCGATAGCTAATTTTGCAAATGCAATTATTTGGTCTATTGATGATTTTATAACCAACCTTAAGGGATATGACATTGGTAAAGCGATTTCAGAAGCCCTTCAAAAAGGTTTGGGTACTGTTGATTGGAATACCATATTTAAGCTCCCTGCTGATGCGCTAAATGCATTGACAAATGCACTTAGGGGATTATTTGATTCAATTCCCGATGATTTTTCACTTGCAAATTGGCTGATTGAACATCTCTCGCTTACGTATGATTCGATAAATTGGGATGGTCTTATGGCTAATCTTTATGAGATTGGCGATAGGATTGTTAGGTTTATCAATGATGTTATTCAGAGTGATGATTTTTGGAGTAGGTTTGGCGATTTGAGCGTCAAAGCCTTAAATCTTGTTGTTAAAGTAACTGAGGACTTAACTCAGATTGATTGGCAAGGTTTAGGTGAAAGAATTAGAGATTATATTAATTATGTAATTAGCCAAGGCAAAATCGGACAGATTCTTGCTAATTTAGGTAATTTAGTAATTGATATAGTATTTTCTATTACTACCGTAATTACAGGTGTTGATTGGGGCGAATTAGGCAAACAAATAGCAGATGGCATATCTAAGGTCATAGACAGAATATATGCGAATAGAGCTAAGTTTAAGCAGGATATTATTGATGCTTTTACGCAGTTTAGTTCTTTTATGTCTAGTATGCTACGTGAATTGCTTAAGAATAGGTCTTTTGAAAAATTTGGTACTGCTATCGGTGAATTTTTACTTGGTATTATAAGTGGGGTAGCGATATTCTTTGAAGAAAATACAGGAAATATTGTAGAAGCTATGAAGCAATTTGGTGATTCATTGGCTAAATATATCAATGAACATCGTAACGAGATAGTAAAAGCTCTTAATGCCATCATCGATGCAATAACTGAAATTTTGGAAGAATTTTTCGATGAAAGAGGAAAACTGTGGAAAGCTCTTAATTCAGTCATTGAAAGATTGCATTTGAAAAAACTTATCAATGCGTTTGTTCAAGGATTCGTGAAGAAACTTATTGAAAAATTTTTCACTTATGATGCAATATGGAGAGCATTAGAAGGTATAAGTGGAATAGTAGAGATTGCGCTTAATACTCTTTGGACAGTAATAAAAGATTTCCTTTGGGAAAACATAAAGAAAACTGCTAAAGATTTTTTGGATAATCTGTGGAAAGCACCATTTGAACTTACAGGTGGCGGTTTAATTGGTCTTATTCAAAAGCTGTTTGGAATAGGAAAAAATGGTGAAGTTAATGCGGGTGGTATATTCGATAACCTTAAATTCACAGGTCTTGAAAACGCATGGAAAAAATTCAAGTCTAAGTTGGAAGGATTAAAAGAATGGTTTAAGAAAAAATGGGAGGGTATTAAAGATTTCTTTGGCGGTTTATTCGGTGGCAAAGAAACTGAAGTGCCTGTAACATTTGAGCCTAAACTAAAGGATGATACTAAACATAAGCTTGAAGATGTAACAAAGGATGTAGAACTTCAATTTGAGGATGCTAGTTTAGGCAAGATAACAGCAACCACTATTGAAGTAGAAAAATTTAAAGGTAAGAAACTTGAAATTGAAGAAATTCTTGCGGAAACACTAACTGTAATAGATATCTTTGCTGACAAATTGCACGTAAAAGAAATTGATGGCGATATGTCGGGAGCTACCACAAAGAAGGATATGGATAAGTTGTGGGGCGACAATAGTGTTGGTGCGCAGGGTGGAAGTTTATCAAAAGACCTTACTGTAGAGAATATCTTTGCACAGCTTCTTGACGTAAAGAAGATACTCTCTGAGCTTCTTGAAGTAGGTAAGAAGATAGTTGCTCCGCTTCTTGAAGTAAGTGAGAAGATTACTACACCTCTTATTGACGCTAAGAAGATTACGACTAAACTTCTTGATGCTAAGAAGATTACAACTAAACTTCTTGAAGCAGAAAAGATGTGGACTAAGCTCCTTGAAGTTAGAGATGAAATCTTAACGCAGGAACTTAAAGTAGAGAAAAAGACTACTACGAAAGTCCTTGAAGTAGGTGAAATAGACCTTAAGAGTAATACATTGGGTGGACTTCATGCTGATTTACAGGAACTTGAAAAGATTGTAACACAGCTTATTGAAGCCCTTAAGATTGTTGCGTCTGAATTTGAAGTAGAGTCAATGGGATTGCAGACTCTTAAGGTAATTACATTTACTGCGAAGGAACTTAACATTGATGCTATCAATGCGCAGACTCTTAACTTAGGTCAGATAATCGCCAATACACTTAGAGTTGGAAGTATCGTAAGTGGTGGTGGATTAGGTCTTACTAATGTAGTTGATAACGGCTATAACGAGCATGGTGGTTCATATCGCATTGAAAAACCGCAATTCGCACAAGATGATAGATGGAGCGATATAAGCGGTCTTATTCCTAGCGCAGAAGATTTCCTTAAAGGATTCGATGATGTTTATGAGGGCGTTTATAAGGGCGTTTATGATTCGTTTGAGCAGACTATTGGCAAGGCAACACAACCTATAGCTCTTAGCGGAAATGGTGTTACTGCTGTAACTGATACATTAAGAATGAATGGTAGCGGTGCTTCACAGCAAGTAGATGATATGACGCTCCCTGCAAATGCACAGTATATTAAGGATTATCTTACTAGAGCAATCGGAAACGAAAAGGGTGCTTTAGGACTTATGGGTAATCTATATGCTGAAAGCAAACTGTTACCTAATAACCTGCAAAGTACGGCATCTGATGGTGGTGTAAATCAGAAAGACATTGATTATACCAATGCGGTTAATAAAGGTGCTAACTTCATTGATAATAAGGGTTATGGACTTGCGCAATGGACAACAAGCGATAGAAAGAAAAAACTTCTTGATAGTCTTGGTGGACGTTCTGTAGATGATTTACAGGGACAGCTTGAATATCTTGTAAAAGAACTTCAAACTGATTTTCCGAATGTATGGAAACAGCTTCAAAATGCACAATCCATTCATGATGCTTCATCTGCTGTTCTTAAGGGATTTGAAAAGCCTAAAAATAGTGGACTTAATGAAGATGCGCTTAGATGGCATTATGGAGAAACACTTGGAAGAACTCTTGATGGTACTACCATCCCCGATGAACCTGTTCCTATGGATGATAGCCCTAGAGATGATAATGGGCTATATGATGGTTTTGATGAAGCACATGTTGTAGATGTAACAGATGATAGCGGAGAAAACGGGCTTACAGGAACTCCGTTTGCATTTCTTGAAACCCTTCCTATTCAAACTGAATTTATCATGGCAAGGGTATACAACATCATTGATAAGTGGCTTGGAAGAATCTACAGACTTTTTGAGTCCTTTAAGGTTGACAAGTTCTTAAAAGACCTTCTTGAATTAGATGAAATAGAAGTAAATCTAAAAGGCAAGCTCGATATCTTTGATGGCATTGAGAAAACACTTAAAGAGATTCTTAAACAGCTTAAGAAACTTATTAAGGATGGTATTGAGTGTCATTGTGATTGCAAGTGTGACGAAGGCAAGAGTCCTTATGACCCTATTGTTAGGGCATTGCATGATTGTGGATTCCCTACTGATGATACACACCTTATCAATAATACTAAGGCTAAATCAGACAATACAAAGGCTATTGAAAGACTCAATGAAACTCTTAGAAATGGTATTGTTTGTCATTGTAATTGTAATTGCGGTGATAAGAGTTATTATGATGATTTTTCAAGGGCATTGCATGATTGTGGATTCCCTGTTGACAATACGCATCTTATCAACAATACAAAGGCTAAATCAGATAATACAAAGGCAATCGAAAGACTTACAGATACGCTTAGAAATGGTATTGAGTGCCATTGTAGCTGTAACTGTGGAGATATCGGAGATAAGGTTGCTGATGCCATAAGGTCTGTGCAAACTAAGTTGGTTGAGGTTAAGTGTGATTGTAACTGTGGCGGTAACTGTGGTAATTGTGCTATGGGACAATCTACTAGAGATGTACGTCCTACACCTAATTATCCCGACAATACTGTTGCACCTACAGGTGGTGTAATTAATAGAGATGGTACAGGTGATGGTGGTAATGGTGGTTATTCTAACCCTAATGGTGGTACAGGAAATAACGGTTGGAATTACCCTAGTCCTAGTGGTGGTACGGGCAATAGCGGTTGGAATTATCCTAGCGGTGGTACAGGCAATAGTGGTTGGAATTATCCGAGTGGTGGCACAGGTAATAATGGTTGGAATTATCCTAACCCTAGCGGTGGCACAGGCAATAGTGGTTGGAATTACCCTAGTGGTGGTACAGGAAATACGGGCGGTACAGGTCGTGGTAGTGATACTAAACCTATACGTCCTACAGGTACTACAGGTGGTACAGGTGGCGGTGGAAAGACTAACCCTGTAAATCCTAGCGGTAGCACAGGAGATAAAGGTAATACGGGAAATCGTATATATTGGCAGAACCCCGATGGTAGTAGGGCTACTATGTATGCCCTTATCAACGGACAAAAGGTGATGTTGACAGATGATTTATCTCCTGCTCTTAAGAACGCTATTGCTAGTGGTATGTATCCTATCGTTGATAAAAATGGGACACCGTTATCTCCAAAAGACAGAAGCACTATGCTTAACTATCTTAAGAAAAAGGGTTGGTTAAACACTCCGACAAATGGTGGAGAAGCAAAAGGAGGAAAGAATAACAGAGCCGTTTATCTGCATGATACTGATGGTACTGAGAAATTAGTTAAGGCTTTGGTTGATGGAAAGGAAGTCACTCTTACTGACGACTTGCCCGATAATTTAAAACAGGCGTTATCTAATGGATTGGGTGAAAATGGAAATAAAGCCATTTTTACTGTAGGTGGAAGACAACTTAATCCCGAAGAAGTATCTGCTTTATTAGACCATTTAAAAAATAAAGGATGGACTAAAGGAGCTAATACTAATGGTGGAAATGCAGGAAAGTCAAATAATACAGGAAATGGTACTAGTGGAAATGGTACTAGTGGAAATGGAAAAGGTACAAGTTCTACGGGTGGCAAATCTAATGTTGACTATGACCCCGACACAGATATTAGTCTTGGTGATGGAAAAGGATGTGAAAAATGCGACCTTAAAGTTAGGGCAAATAAATGTGGTTTGAATTTATTTGATAAAAACGGAAACTTTGTAGGGTGGAAACAAACAAAAAAATTAGTTGAACAATGTGAGGAAAATAAACGACAAAAATATAAGAAAGAAGCTCAAGCATATGCCGACAAGATAAAGAATAGTAAGTTAAGTGGAGCATCAAAAGATAAGGCACAATCACTTCTTAACTCTATTAATAATGAATCATCGGTTGATAAACAAAAAGATTTACTGAATCAGCTTAAATATTTGGCTGATGATGCAGACAAAGCAGGTAGTAATGATAGTCAACTTGCCGACTATAAAAATCAAGCAAAGCAACTTGCTGATAAGGTAAACAAAGGAATATCTGCTAGTGCAGACCAAATAAAGAATGCACAAAACCTTCTTGACTCCATCAACAAAGCTACTGACCCTTCACAAGCTAAGAATGCTCTTGATAAGTTACAAAGCCTTGCTAATACTGTAGGTAATAATGATAATACCCTTAAGGGTTATCAAGACAAAGCTAAGAGTCTAGCCAATTCCATAAATGGAAGTGGTGTAGGAACAGATGCACAAAAGAAACAGGCAAATGATTTACTTAAAAACATTAGTAATTCCAAAGACCCTAAGAGCGCAAAAGCATCATTAGATTCATTGCAGGGACTTTCCGATACTGTTAAAGGTAATGAAAACGCCATTAACGGTTATAAGGATAAAGCTAAGAGTATTGCAAATTCTATAAGTGGAAGTAAAGGAGGAACAAAAGACCAAAAGAAACAAGCCCAAGATTTGCTTAATAGCATTAGTAATGCCAAAGACCCTAAGAGTGCAAAAGCATCTCTTGATAAGCTACAAAATCTATCGGATGAAGTAACTAAGGCAGACTCAAAACAACAAGCATTGTTAGATGAGTTCAAACGATTGATAAGTTCGCCTACTTGGGATAAAATAGGCGACCACGCATTTAGAATTTGGCATGATGGCGTATCTGATTATTTTAATAAGTTTGTGGCTCAATATTATGGATACAACATGGATGCTGTAACTGCTTCAAGTAATATTGAAAAACTTGCCTTTAGAGGTGCGGGTTCATCTGTAAGTAATGGTTGGGATAAATTCTTATATGGAGATTATGCTGTAGAAGCGTGGAATTATTGGTATCAAAATTCCCGAAAAGTCAAAGGCTATGCAAGCGGAGGTTTCCCGACTAGCGGGGACTTCTTCTTGGCAAATGAGGGGGGAGATGCCGAATATATCGGTTCGTATGGACGTAAGACTACAGTAGCTAATAACCAACAGATTGTAACTGCTGTTTCCGATGGTGTAGCAAGGGCTGTAAGTGGACTTTATGATGCGATTGATAAACAGACAGAGAAGATAGTTGGAGCTGTAAATCAAAAGAATTATGAGTTTGATTTTAGCAAATTAAGAGTTGAGGAAAGAGTTAAGTCTACATTAGATAAGGTTGATGAATCCCTTAATAAATGGGCTAGTAATGCATCACAAACGTTTGACAGAATAGGCACATCACTAAATGAGTTATCGAATAAAATAGATATAACTCTAGGTAATATGACGACACGCTTTGGTACTGCTTTGGATACGTTGGCAACCAAACTAGATTCGACTTTAGGAGATGTGGCATCAAGAGTTGGAACAACGTTAGATAACTTAGCTAACGGAGCAACACAAACATTTGACAAAGTAGGTAATGCTTTAGACAGCCTTGCTAATGGAGCAACACAAGCGTTTGATAAAGTTGGTAGTTCGTTAGGAAATCTAGCCAATGGAGCAACGCAGACTTTTGACAAAGTAGGAGCTTCATTAAATAATCTAGCCAATGGAGCAACACAGACTTTTGATAAAGTAGGAAATTCGTTAAATAACCTAGCTAACGGAGCAACACAAACATTTGGCAATGTAGGAACTGCATTAAATAACCTAGCCAATGGAGCAACACAAACATTTGGCAAAGTGGGAAATTCGTTGGATAACCTTGCCAATGGAGCAACACAAACATTTGGTAAAGTAGGTAATGCGTTAGATTCATTAGCAAATAGAATAAATGCTCAGAGCGCACCTACAGGTTCGTCAACGGCAGGAAGTGGTACACAACCTAAAAGTTCAGCTCCGACAACGAGTGGCACACAACCTGCTAGTTCAGCTCCAACAACGGATGACTCGAAATATGAGAGTAATGAAAATTATCGAGAAATCAAGAGAATCCGTGATAAGGTTGTAAATAGTCCTTACTCTGTAAAAGCTCAAAAAGATGCAATAGAAAATCTATTGAATAATCAGAAATTAGCAATAAATGACGGAAGGGCAGAAGGTGCTAAAAAAGATTATTACAAGGATTTAGCGCAGACATTTGACAAGATTGTTGATGAACAAGAAAACAATCCATTAAAGAACATCTATTATAATGGACAATCTATTGAATCGTTAGTAAGTACAGAAGAAGGAAAGAGGATTCTTGGTGGCGCTTTAGGTAGTGGACTATTAGCAAAAAATCTTAAAAAAGATGGTGCTAAAATGTCTGATGGTTCGGGAATCCCTTATAGCGGAAAGAAAGAAGCGTTAGACGCAAATACGGCTAATTCAATTATTGAAACAATTAAGAGTAGGTATGGTGTAACGCCGTCTTTGTCGGGTATAGGATTATTGCCATCCACAAAAGCTAATATTGATGCGGGACACTCTGTATCAATAGGAATCGGAAATACAAGTGTATCTTTTCAGAAAGACCAAAGAGAAGAATACCGAGCTAGACAAGTAGAAGAATTAAACAAAAATATAAACGGTGAATTGAAGTCTATGTCGATAGGCGGAGGTCTGGAGCGGTATTGGGCTGATACCAATGCAAGTGGACTAAGAGATGCGTTTGATTATTGGTATAACAATCGTTTCCTTGTAAAAGGATATCAGATGGGTGGTATGCCAAATGCAGGTGAGATGTTCGTAGCCCGTGAGAACGGAACTCCCGAATACGTAGGTTCATTCGGAAATAAGACCGCCGTAGCAAACAACGACCAAATCGTAACTGCTGTAGCAAATGGTGTGTCAATGGCAAATGATAGGGTTGTAAACGCTATTCAGAGTCAAACAGAATCATTAAGCAATACGATTGATAGAAAAGACCTCAATGTACAGATTGGCGACAGACAGATTGCAGAAGCCAATAACAGAGGACAAAGGGGCTTGGGTAACAAGTTCGTTGAATAATTAGGTAAACCACGTTAGAATAGTGGTAGAGCCAAAGAGCCGATTTCGTTGTGAAGTCGGCTCTTTTTCTATGAGGTAAATAAAGATGGCACTAATAACAATTAATGGAACGAGTATTCCTGTCCCTAAAAGGGGTATGTCAGAAACTATTTCGACTAACGTAGATGATGGACGTAATGCTTTAGGAGAAATGGTTGGAGAAAGAGTCGGCAGGGATATTTATAAATTGGATAATCTTGAATGGGTATGGCTGACTAAGGCACAATGGTCTGCTATTTTACGCCTTGTAAGTGGATTTAAGTTTCACGTTACTTTTCCCGATGCTGTAAATGGTGGCTATTGTACGCATTTAATGTACTGTGGTGATAGGTCGTGTGAACCATATTACATTAACGCAAGTGGTGATTTTATGTTCTACAGGTCATGCAAGATGAATCTGATTGACGTAGGCATAATAAATGACTAAGAGGTAAATCATGCAATATGCAAGTGCGCAATATAAAGAGGAAATGAAATTCCCGTTGAGGGGAGAATCATCTGTATATGTTTATGTTGGGTTGATAAATAATGATGCTCAGAGAAGTGCTAAAATCACTTCTTCTTTTAGCGGAAGTGAAACCCATCTGTATGATGATACTGCTACATCAACATCTGTAACATCAACAGAAAATGACGGAAGTATCACTTTTACTTTTGGGGATTTCTATGAGCTTAATATTGCAGGATTGACGATATCTTTTGGCTCGTCTGTTCCCAATAGTATTACTGTAACCAATGGAGCTAAGACCGAAACTTTTATGACAGGTGGTGAAACGGATTGCCGTTTTGATGAAGGTTATACTAACTGCCATTATCTTAAGATTACTCCGAATAGTGGTAAGTTGAGTCTTAAATCAATTCAGTTTGGCATAGGATTACAGTTTAGTAATAAACAGCTTCTTAATACATCTAGGAATAATTCTGTAAGCCATATTTCTAATGATGTTCCTATGAAGCGGTTTTCATTCACTATCAATAATAGGGCACATTTGTTCAATAAAGACAATCCTTATGGATATGCAGATTATTTACAGGAAAAACAGGAAGTTATATACGAGTATGGCAGAAAACTTTCTGATGGCTCTATTTATAAAATAAAGGGTGGAAAAGTTCTTCTTCAAACATGGTCTAGTGATGATAGCCAAGCACAGTTTTCTTGTGTTGGTTATCTTGATTATATGGAAGAACAATACTATAAGGGAAAGTATTATGAAAATGGTATTTCAGCCTATTCATTAGCCGAGGATGTTTTTGCTGATGCAGGAATTGAGAATTATAAATTGGATGAAACTTTAAAAAGCGAACTGATTCGTAATCCTATTCCTGTCTGTAGCCATAAAGAAGCATTGCAGATGATAGCCAATGCTTGTAGATGTACATTATTCGAGGATAGGGACGGGAATATATGCATATTGAGTGCAAACAGACCTAGTTTTGTGTTGGAAACTACATTTACAGGAGCTACGGGATATTCTACACCATCAACGCTATTTGATGATAATTCAGCGAATAACTACGCTGATGCGGAAAAGGATTATGCATTAGCAGATGGGTCTTTGTTATTCCTTCCCGAAAATGGTGCTTATCGCTCTGTAGGTTTTGTTTCATCTCAATTAGCAAATTCAAGCGGAGTATTTACGAACAACCCTAGAATAGATGTTAGCTTTAAATCTGAATATCACATGAAAAAGTTGTTTTTGCATTTCGGGGTTGTATTACCAACATCTCTTACTATCTCAGCTTATTTAAATGGAAACGAGGTAGATTCTGTAACTAAGACAGCACTTACTCTATCAAGTGTTTATGAGTATGATGGGGTGATTGATGGGTTAAGAATAGTCTTTAATGGCGCAGAACCTAATCAAAGAATCCATTTAAACAATATTGAGCTTAATGGATATGTGGATTATGAACTTACTTATCATGAGCTTAAATTTACTCCTGTGGCATCCTCATTGGAAAAAGTAAAGGATTTAAAGGTTCACTTGTATGCGTATGAGCGTGAACATACGGAAGAAGGAACTAGCAAGAGTAGTTATGTGAGGATTAATACTACTGAAAATTCAGATGGTGGTGATACTGTAGATGTTACTACGGGAACGAGTGAGTATGGTTCAAGTGTAGCGTCTATAGATGCTGTAGTGGGTGATAATACTATAGTTCTCACTTCACCTTATTATGATTATAAAGTGTCCGCAGGAACTATAAAAGAAAGCGGTGCTTATTATCTTGTTGTTACTTCTGATGTAGAACAGACTATTATCGTATATGCGAAGCCATTTTCTAAGACCGACAATATTGTAACTGAAAAGGTTCATGAAAAGGGTGCGGACAAAGAAGCTACAAATCCTCTGATTAGCACACAGGCTATGGCAAGAGCGCAACTTCAATGGTTGAAGAATTACTATAGTGATGATATAGAGTACGACCTTACATACAGAGGTGACCCTATTATTGATGCTGATGATTGTATCTATCTTGAAAATCATTTTGTTGCTTTAAATGAAATAAGAATAGAAGAAGAAAGTATAGTAACAAGTACAGGTATGAATTTTTCTTGTAAATTAAAAGGACGCAGGACTTGGTATCAGACCGATTCTGTAATTTCAAGAGCTATTGTAGGCAGAGTAAGAATAGGTGAGCGTATAGGATAAGGAGGGAACATGGACTTTGTAAAACATAATTGGGTTGATGGGGAATATCTGACCGCAGACCTCATGAACCGTATTGAGGATGAATTAGAAAAACTTGATAAGAGTTCAAGCGAGATGGCTACTGATGCAGATTGTGATGCGTTGTTTGATGGATTTTTAGAGGATTGATAGATGGCACGTAGTTGGATAACACCAAAAACCAATTGGACTAAATCAGATAAATTTACAATTACTGACTATAACAGAATTAGAAATAATCTGCTATATATTAACGATGTTCTTAACGAAAAGTATCCCGACAAGGCGCAAACTCTTGATTTGGGTGACCCCGTGGTTTATTCAAGTAATTATTATCCCCGTCAGTTTAACGCTTTTGAAGATGCTTTAGAGTCATTTACCCGTGCAGGGGGAAACATAAATATCGGTAGTAAAAAGACTTTTAAAGGGAATGACCCTTTCATAGATAGTCAAGAATTAAACAGGATAGAAGGATGCTGTTTGAGATGGTATAACTATGACCCGATAGTTCATGTTTCATCTATTTCTATATCTCCAAAGTCACAAACAATAAAAGTTGGAGAAACAGGAACGTTTGACGTAACTTGTTTACCTGCAAATGCAGAAGAAGTAAATAGTTGGATTGCGAGCAGTAGTAATACTAGCGTAGTAACGGTTGCAAAAAATGGTGCAAATGTTATCGCTACGGGTGTAAGTGAGGGAACTGCAACTATCAATGTTTCTGCATATAAATCTAGTGATAGTGCATTGATTAATGTTGAAAGTGTAAAAGTAACACAGATTATTTTTGATAAGGATAGTATAGATGTTGGAAGAGGTGACAAGTTTAATATTTCTTATCAATTATTACCTTCTAACGCAACAAATAAAGACAAGTTAAAAATATCACCATCAGTTGCATCTATAGTAATAGATTCAATTAGCGAAAATTATATTACTGCATCAAGTTATTTGAATGATGAAAGTGGTTATATTACTTTTACAGTTGAACAGGTGAGCGCAAAAGTATTTGTAAAATCCCAAAGACAGATGGCGTATGATATATGGGTAAGTAATTATTACCATAACCAAGAAGAAAGAATAACAGAAATAAATTATACGTATGCAACTTCTAGGATAAATCAATGGATGCCTGAAGGTCACTACAAAGCAGTAACAGCACCCGCTCAACCCAACGACTTTAATGTGTATCTAAATAATTATATAACATATACAAGCTCAAACCCCGATATTTATGAGGTTTGGACTCATTCGTGGAAATATAAGATTAAAAAACGTGGTACATGTACATTAACAGTATCATTAACGAGTGGTGCGGCAAGTTATTCTTGTACAATAAACATAATTTGATTAAAACAAAGGAGAATTGCAATGTCTTTAATTGATTTGGAATTTATGCAAAGATTTCGGAATAATTTAGATACGGCTATAAAAAACTATGTAAAAGGGAAGAACCCTAATGAAAAGGGTGAATCCGTTCCATCGGGGACAAATATAAATGATATGAAAACAGCAGGGGTATTTTATATAGCCAATGATACTATAGCAAGTAATATAACAAATCTTCCTTTGTCGTTATGTGGAAAGTTGATGGTTATGGATAATGGAAATGGGGGAATAGTACAAATTTACATGCCTAACCATACATCTAGGATATTTGAAAGATTATGGTGGGATAATTCGTGGAAAAATTGGGTCGAATATGCGAAGAAGGGTAATGTATATCAACAGACACTTTCGGCAGGTTCTACTTCTGTGACTTTTACGGGATTACCGACTACAGGTAATTATACTTTTGACATATATACTTCAAAGGTAGGATTAGATTATTCATCAATTACAGCATCAAGTGGTTCTCTAACTCTTGTATATGAAGCACAATCAAGCATTGTAACAGTTTATTTAGTAGTGGGGGAAATATAATATGTTATATCCTAGTAGAATGAAACAAAGTGGTGGTGGCAGTACAAGTGGTACGGAAGTATATATTGATGGAATTAGGTCTAGTGCTAGTAGAGTATATTTAGATAGTTTAATAGAACTTCCCGATAATATTGATTATGGAACTATGGTTGTATATAATAATACAATTCATATTTTGGGGGGCAATACTACCGATACGCAGAAAAGACATTTAGTAATAGATAATGGTGTTGTTACTGATTTAAATGATTTACCCCAAACATTTAATAGGGGGGCAGTAGTAGTATATAACAATGAAATCCATATCTTAGGTAGTAATAGTGGGTATACAACGCAACACTATAAATGGGATGGAGATGCGTGGAGTTCAGTTTCCACGTTGCCTTATAGTTTTGGTAATGGGTCGGCTGTAGTGTATAACAATGAAATTCATATTATAGGAGGGAGCACTAGCTCAAATCAAACCAAACATTATAAATGGGATGGAGATGCGTGGAGTTCAGCTTCCACGTTGCCTTATGCTTTTTATAGTGGGTCGGCTGTAGTATATAACAATGAAATCCATATCTTAGGTGGTGGCTCAAATCAAACCAAACACTATAAATGGGATGGAGATGCGTGGAGTTCAGCTTCCACGTTGCCTTATAATTTTGGTAATGGGTCGGCTGTAGTGTATAACAATGAAATCCATATCTTAGGTGGTGGAGCTACAGGAACAACAAGATTACATTATAAATTCGATGGAGAAACATGGCAAATGATGGATAAATTGCTGTCAAAACATACGTTTTACATAGCAACAGGTTCAGTAGTATTTAACGATGCTATATATGTTGAGGGAAATAGCTATTACCCTTTTATTGAAATAGTTGGTAAACCTATAAAGACGGTAACTATTGCGTAAAATTTCATATTTACTTCATATTATTTACCTCTCCGCTTCATGGTGGAGAGGTTTTTTATTGCCTAAAATTCTTTATAGAGGACGGGGCTATAACAATCCCCAAACCCCCATAGCCCTGTTCTCTATAAAGGAGAAGGTATGTATAAGTATTTTAATCCCAACCCAATGCAACGGAAAAATGTAGGTGATTGTACTGTAAGAAGTATATCGAAAGCCCTAAATATGAGTTGGGATTCTGCTTTTATAGACCTTGCTTCACAGGCTTTCTTTAACAAGGATATGCCTAGTTCTAATTCTATTCTTTCAGCTTATTTACACTCTAAGGGTTTTAGAAGATATGCAATTTCAAATCTATGTCCCGATTGTTATACATTCAAAGATTTTGCAAACGACCATCCTGTAGGGACTTACATAGTCGGGACGGGTACACATGTAGCTTGTATCAAAAATGGTACGCTTTGGGATTCTTGGGACTCTAGTTCGGAGATACCGATTTTCTATTGGAAGAAGGAGGATTAAATGTGAATTATCAGACATATCCAAATTACTATCAGAATTATCCAAATTATCAACAGCAGATGCCACAACCTGTACAGCCTATGTCGCCTATGCCACAGCAGAATCAAATTCTTGCGTGGGTGCAGAGCGAGGAAGAGGGCGTTAATTTCCCGTTGAGTGCAGGACAGAGTATCTTCCTCATGAATCAGCGTGACCCTTACCTCTATATGAAGTCTGTAGACCAATTAGGCAAGGTTACCTTTGTAAAGAAACGGCTTGTAGATGAAGGTGGGACGGAAGAAGCAAATCTGAAAGATTACATCAAGAGAGAAGAACTTGAAAATCTTATTTCAGACAAAATACAGAGGGAAGTTGAGAAGCGATTTTCAGAAATTTCGTTTAAGCCCACAAAAACGAAAGTGAAACAGGAGGAAGAATAATCTATGAATCCATTTTACATGATGAATCTTCTTCAACAGGTAAGGCAGATAAAACAGAATCCTAGTCAACTTGCAGGGATTCTTCAACAGAGAGGAATGATAAATGAACAACAAGCAAGAGATATTCAACAGATGGGCGGTAATTTTGAGCAGGTAGGACAATACCTTATGCAGAATGGAAAGATGCCTACGAATGTTCAGCAGTATCAAGGACAGGTTAATCAAGTACAGGATATGCTCAACAAACAGTAAAAAAGCGTAAAGGTTACGGCAAACCAATACGCTTTCTCACGGATATGTAAACAACATATCGAATCTCAAACAATAGTTTACTTCATCCGTGAGAAATTATCAAGGTTTCACATTGCGCAATGAAACATAAATAATCTCACGAAAGGAGTATGACTATGGTAGATACTACTTCAACTGTAATGCCTGTTCAGCCATTGTACAACTATGGCGGTGGTTATGGTGGAGGATTTGGAAACAGCTTTGGTAGCGACTTTTGGCTCATATTTATTCTTCTGTTTGCCTTTGGTGGATTTGGAGGATGGGGAGCAGGTGGCTTCGGCGGTGGAATGTGGGGTATGGATGGTCTGTATCCTTGGATGAACAACGCACAGATTACCACTAACGGATTCCAAAATCAAGCTACAAACCAAGCTATAAGCGGATTACAGAACTCTATCACAAGCGGATTCGGTGATGTTCAACTCGGAATCGCAGGTATCAATCAGAACCTTTGTCAAACAGGCAATGGCATAGTACAGGCTGTAAACAATGGATTCTCACAGGCAGAAGTCGCAAACAACGCAAGACAGATTGCAAATATGCAGACAGCGTTTAATGCGCAGACAGCAAACGCACAGGGCTTTAATGCAGTACAGGGTCAGTTAGCTCAATGTTGTTGTGACAACAAGGCAGGTCTAGCTGATGTTAAGTACACAATTGCTACTGAGGAATGTGCTACAAGGAACGCTAGTTCAACTAACACGAGAGATATTATTGAATCTCAAAACAGGAATAGCCAAGCTATTTTGGACAAATTATGTCAGCTTGAATTAGATGGTGTTAAGAATCAGTTGGCACAGGCACAGAGAGATAATGTTGGCTTGCAGAATCAGCTTAATATGGCTAACCTTAGTGCTTCACAGGCTCAACAGACAGCACAGATACAGGATAATATCGTATCGGAGCTTCGCTCATGCCCCATCCCCGCAATGCCCGTTTATGGGTCACAGCCCATTTTTAGCTGTCCTCAAAACGTAAGTCCTTCTTATGGTTGTGGATGCAACGGAACATTCTGATGGGAGGTGATTTTATGGGAGCTGAGTTTAGTGCTAATAGTCCTCAAACTGTGGCTGTTGGTAGTAGCGTGGTTTTCACAGAGAGTCCCGTACCATGTAATTGTGGATTAGTTTATCACAGGGATGGTTCGGGTATCTTCCGACTCGCCAATAAATTCTTTCGTCAGAACTTTACACAGGGATGGAGAAGAAACACCAATTACGAGGTGGGCTTTCATGCAAATATCGCTGTTCCCGAAGGTGAAACAGTACCAACAGAAGGTATTTCACTTGCTATCTCAATCGATGGTGAAGTGGATGATTCAAGCCTTATGATTTCTGTACCTGCGGACGCAGAGATTTTTGACAATGTAGGAGCAGGAGTAATTGTGACAGTACCCTTCTTGTGCGGTTGTTCTACAGTTTCAGTAAGGAACACAAGCACAATCCCGATAACGGTTCAGAATGCAAACATAATTTTTAATACTTGAAGGGAGGAACGTTAATGAGAGTTTACGAACAGATAAAAGAAGTAATGTGCGACGAGCTTTCACAGATGATACGCCATCCTCTTAATTCCAACAGTATTCATACAATCGGTGAAATGGTTGATGTTGTAAAAGATATCGATGAAATTACCGAAAAAGAGAACGGATATTCTTTTGGTGACGATTCTTACAGGGGTAATTCTATGCAGGGTAATATGTCTAAATATGGATTCTACCCTATGTATGGATACTCTTTTGAAAGAGGTCAACAGAGAGATTCAATGGGAAGATATATGGATGGAGGAAACTCCATGAATGGCGGTTATTACGCAGGAGGTTCTAACACAAAGGAAGAACTGAAAAGACTTATGGAACAGGCTACAAATGAAACGGAGAAAGAAGCTATCAGAGTAGCTATCGAGTCCATGAATAACTGAATTGTTTTAAATGGTAAACCATGATATTCTTATGGTAGAGCCGAAAAGAGCCGATTTCATTGTGGAGTCGGCTCTTTTTCTTTTGGAATACAGGAAAATGAAATATCAATTTGTGAAAATATTATTGCCAAATTTCAGATTTATATACCATACAAGTAGTAATGTATCATCTCATGAGATTGGGATGACAATGGCGATAATATCAACATTGCTTAAAAGGTCTTAGCTTGTTGAAGGTGAAAATTATGAGAAAAAGGTCTAAGAAAAAGCTCAATAAGTTAGATAAGTATTTGATATTTTCTATAGGCTTTGTGGTGGTTTATACCATAGCTCATAGCATTATTTTCGCTGTAACAGGGCTTGAAGCAAAGGTCTTAGATGTTCTTGTATATGGCTTCTTTGCGGGAGAAATAACAAGTTGTCTTTTAATCAAACGTTTTAACATAAAGGAAGAAGCTAAATTAGTCTTAAATAAGAAAAAAGAAAATGACACGGATGTTGTTTGTGATGAAGATTTGGGGGATTACGAGTAATGGATTGGATTCAGACACTTATAACGTTTTTGGGAATTGTAGTGGGGAGTGGTTTAATACAGTTCTTCTTTAATCGCAAAGATAAGCAAAAAGAAGATGCAAAAAAAGACAATGCGGAAACTATCAAAAAGGAATTGAAAGACCATCTTACCAATGTAAATAGCCAATGGAAAGTAGATTATTGTGACAAGAATGCACAGGCTATAGCAGATTTGGCTACAGAGGTAAGGGAAGGGCTTAAAGCAAGGGAAGAAACAGGAAAAAGACGATATGATGAACACGCCCTGTCTATTAGGGAATTAAGCATACAACATCAAAAAGAGTTTTTGGAATTGAAAAAAGCAATAGACCAACTTACTAAAAACGATACGAATATAACTAGCAGTATCGAAAAAATGTCAAATAAGCAGGATGTAATAGCTGATGGAATGGTAGGAATAGCGCACGACAGGATAGTATTTCTCACGGATAAGATAATAGAGCGTGGCGCAGTAACCATGAAAGAAAAGGCTACTTTAGAGAGCATATACGTTCCGTATCAGAAGATGGGCGGTAACTCATACGCTAAGAAGGGTATGGAACATGTAGATAAATTACCTGTAGTAACAGAAGAAGAAGCGGAAAAGATGGACAGGAAACTTAGAGAAAGGGGTATATCATGACGCTGTATGAACTGTTGTCAATCTTGGGGAATGATGATGTTAAGGCAGATGTGAAAGATACAGATGGTAATGCTATCTGTAAGATTTTTACAAAGGGAGTGAATGCGTTGTCAGACGAATATAAGTCTAGCAACGTTATTTCATGGGAATTAAAAGACAGGGTGACAATCAATGTCGTTATTGATGTTGCTATTGTGAGTGCGTAAGGAGGGTATATCATGATTTGGTTCGCAGAGGAAAATACGCAGGGAAGACAGGCTCTTATTTATGCAGATGATTCAGAAGATATGGGTGATACCCTTACAGAATTTGGAGAACAGAATCATCTTAAAAAAGGTGCTAAGTGTATGTGCCTTGCAACAAAAGAAGTAAAGTTCCTTAATTCCCGTGGTGAGTGGGTGTAAGGAGGTAAAATATGTCAAATATTGATGTAATTGCGTATGCTTTGGCTAATGGCTATACAGATGAAAGTATTGCAGGTGGCGGTGCTATCAAGGGTAAAAACTGCCAAATCAAATCTAAGACCGCAATCGAAGGTGGCACAAGGATAACTTTCGTTTGGTATCTCGATAATGGAACAGAAAAAACTACTACCCTTGATGTAATAAATGGTACGAATGGTAAAGATGGTAAGGATGGTAAGGATGGTTCACAGGTAGAAGTTACTCCTATTCAAAAGACGGGTACTAAAGTAGGTGAAATAACAGTTGATGGAAAGAAGTACACGCTCTATGCTCCCGCAGGTGGCGGTGGTGGTGACGCTGTTCTTTCAGATGATTTAACAACGGCTATTTCTGTAGGCGGTATTGATAGTGGTGTGACCTATGAAGCAGGAACACCACTTGAAACTTTGCTTAGAGATTTGTTAGAACCTACACTTTTCCCGACTCTTACAAACCCATCTGCTTCTATCACATACAATTCAAGCCAATATTACGAAGTAAAATTTTCTGTAAGTGCTATGCAAGCTACCGTTGCTTTGAATAGAGGTTCAATCAATCCGCAATATACAGCAGAGTCAAGTTATCGAAGCGGAGAAGCAACAGGATATGCTATTGCAACAAGTGGTGCAGATACCGAGTATTCGGATTCAAGTGAGAGTAGCGGAGTATTTAGCGTTCCTGCTCTTACAAGGTCTACAAAGGGAAATATCGTAGTAACAGGAACAGCTTCTTACGCACAGGGCACACAACCCAAGGATTCAAAGGGCAATAACTACGATAGTCCACTTCCCGCAGGTAGTGTAATCGCAAATAAGACTCTTGCATTTATACAGGCGTATTTCTATGGTGCATCAAATAGTGCTACTGTAGCTGATTTCACAGGACTTACAAAGAGTGTAACGGCGAAGGGTCAAAAGACCTTTAACTATACTACAAACAATCAGCACATGGTATTTGCTTACGATTCCTCTTATGGAAATCTTAAGTCTATTATTGATGCAAACGGATTTGATGTGACAAGTGGATGGACAAAGAATACTGTTACTGTAGATGGATTTACATACTTTGTATATGTCGCTAATTCAGCTACAACAGATACAAATGCACCATTTACTTTCAAATATTGATGAAAGGGGAATGAGAAATGAGTATCAATATTTCACAGGCATTCAAAAGAACTTCGGCTAATCCTGTAGATGAATCATTGACACTTACAAAGGCGCAGATGCGTGCTGTTAATGACAATCTGATGCCATCTAAGTATTTCACAATCGGACAGGATGATGGCTATATTTATCTTTACGATAAAGCAAATACTGTAGACCCGACAACAGGAAAATTTCGTAAATTTGAAGGTGGTGGTGGAACAGGCGGTGCTTCTGACCTTGCAGATTTAGAGGATGTACTGCTTACATCCCTTGCAAATGGACAGACTCTTGTTTGGGACTCTGAAAATTCCAAGTGGGTTAATGCGGATTTCCCGACAGTACCCACTAAAACATCTGATTTAACAAACGATAGTGGTTTTATAACCAAAGCTGTCAATGACCTTGTTAATTACTATCTTAAGAGTGAAACATATTCAAAGACGGAAGTTGATAACATTGCAGATGCTATTAAGAACAGTAGATTTGAGGTTGTTGCAACACTCCCGACCTCTAACATCAAGACCAATGTAATCTATCTTGTACCTAGCGCAGACCCTAAATCGGGCAATGTTAAGGACGAGTATATTAACCTTAACGGAACTAGCGCAGGATGGGAATGCATTGGTTCTACTTCTGTAGATTTGAGTGGATATGTAACAGATGAAGAACTTAATATTGCCCTTGCAAATTACACTACTACAACTGATTTAACGGCTCTTTTAGCAGGTAAACAGGATAAGGTACAGTATTCTACTCTCCCCACTCCTTCGGCTGAATTAGAGGGTAAAATCTTTGAATACACAGGTGCTACAGGCGGTGGACTTACTCATGGATATTTCTATGAGTGTGTTTCTGATGGTGAAGCAACTCCTACATATTCATGGCAACAGACAAATGTTCAACCTTCAAGTGGTGGTGGCGGTGGTGGACACACCATAGAAGATAGTGAAGGAACAGACCTCACACAGAGAGATACATTGCAGTTTGGCGAGGGATTCAAAGCAGAGGATGATTCTACCAATGAGAAAACTGTTATTTCACCCGATAAGATGCAGAGTGGGGATATGGATGATGTTATAACACCACTTCCATCTGTACAACCACGCTATCATAAGTACAGTACAGAGGAACAGATGGTAGGCGAGTGGATTGATGGAAAACCTATTTATCAAAAGACTTTTGTTTTTGATGTTAATACATATACGGATACTGTAGATAGAAGAAGTTTCACGTTGGTTTTAATGCAAAACATTTCACATGTGATATCGGTCATTGCAGAATATAGATTAAACGGAGAAGGCTCTCGTATAGTAGGTGATACGATTTCCGCACAGGGCAGTCCGCAATATAATGTTTACGGTATACAAAATATCTCAAATGAAGGTAAGGTAATACTTCAAACTTTAATTAGCAATAATGTAACTCGTGTTGACGGAATAGTCACCATTCAATACACCAAAACAACGGATTAAGGAGGTATAAGCTATGAGTGTACCAAATGGAGAAAAACTAGCAACAAAACAAGACTTAGCAGATATGTACCAAGGCATACTTCCTTATCTTGGCGGTATGCCCGAAATGTTAGCTAATAAATTCTCTAAAGGAGATTTATATAGCACAGACGAAAAGATGATAGGACAGTGGATTGATGGAAAGCCTTTGTATCAGAAAACCATCACTCTAACTAATGTTGCTATTTCTACAACACAAGCTAATGTGGGAGATATATCATCATTAAATATTGATAGTGGTGTGGTAACGCAAGTCGAGGGATATAAATCAGATGGCAATGTTTATGCAGGATTAGGTTACTTTGCTTGTTGGATTAGAAAGGGAGATAATAATTTAGGGATAAGAGCTACATTTAATACTACGGGCACATTTAATACAATAAATGTAACACTTCAATACACCAAAACAACAGATTCTGCTATATCCATAGGTTCAGATACAGACTATTCCACAGAAGAAAAGATAGTAGGTACTTGGATTGATGGAAAGCCTGTTTATCAGAAGACGGTTGTAATGACAATGCCTACTGCTACAAGTCAGAAAGATGGTGCATATTGGAGAGGTGATACAAGTGTAGATGTTACAAGTTTAAATATATCTCAACTTGTTAATTTATCTGCAATGAGTTCTTATCCTCAGATATGTAATTTGATGCCATATTTAGGATATTCGGGAGAAATGGAAGGAACACAATATGCCAAAATGAATGCTATAATGTGTTGGTGCGATAAATCAACCATATCAATAAGGCGTTTCATGCCTTCTAGTGTCAATCCCGATGCAGGTGCAGATGTATATGTAACACTTCAATACACCAAAACAACATAACCTTCGTATAAGATATAATTAACGAAAGTGGTTGCAATGCAAAATTGGTTCAAATCCAATACTGTCCTCATGGGGCGGTTAGTTTATAGTGGTGGTGGCGTAAGTCGGAAAACACATTGTAATCTACATAAAAAAGAGGATGATTCAACGTCATCCTCTTTTCATTTTCAGATATTCTTCTACAGCTACTACAACCATATTACTGAAAGACCTGTTTTCTTTCTTTGCCTGTTTTTCTAGGCGTTCTTTTAAATCTTTTGGGATTGTAAAATTGACCCTTGTCTTATCGGGTGCTACGTGAATTGTCATGATTTTTTCCTCCGAAATAATTGTAAAATAATATCACTTTAATGTCAATATAATATTGACTATGTGATATTAAAGTGATATTATAAAATAGGACAGAAGTGAAAGGAGCAGAAATGACAGAATACATATATAAAGTAGTTAGAACCTATGATGATGGCAAAGCACCATACCAACTTCTACAAGATGCTTTTGATGATGAGTATGAATTTGTTAGGGCATCGGAGTACATTCCCGAATCAAATCACAATGGGACAAGAAGATATGGCTACATCGAATACATTCTTAGGAAAGAGGTAGAAAAATGACAAACGGTGAAAAATTAAAAGAGATATTTCCGAACATAATTAAATACGGCAACATTCTGATAGATGATACTTGGTGGAATGCCGAATATAAAGAGCCAACTACTAAGAATTGTGAATCGTGTAGACACTATGGTTCACATCATGAGGTGTGTAAATATTGCTATAAATGTAGTTTGTGGACACAGGGAGAGCCAACTACTAAGAATAATTTAGGAGTTGATTGTGTTAGTAGAGCATATTTATTAGATGATAGCAAATATCACACAGTATTTAATGATGATACGGGCAATTTTGAGGACGTAGTGTATAGAGAAGATATAGAAAAAGCGCCCTCAGTAACACCACAGCCAAAGATAGGGCATTGGATACCGACATATGGCAATGTCAAATGTTCAGTATGTGGAAGTGTTAAGGATAGCAGAAATGTTGGCAAGTCTACGCATTATTGTGACTTTTGCGGTGCAAAGATGGAAGGTGAGAAAGAATGACGAGAGAAGAAGCGATATTTTGTGAAAAATCATATATAGGAGAAACAAACTGTACTGATTGTAATTACTATGGTACAGAAACTTGTCTATCAAGAGAATCACATAGAATGGCAATCAAAGCCCTAGAGCAAGAAACAGTATCAAAAGAGTCTTACGACCATGAATATTTCTTGCGAAAAGAGCTTGAGATGAAAATAGCTAGACTAGAACATGATAAGAATGAAGTGCTTGACAAGATAAGAGCCGAGATAAAAGCAAAAATCGAACAAGAAGAGTTTGCACGTTCTGTATTTCGCCATGAAGAAAAAGATACTGCTAGAGCAGAACAATGTACGGGCAGTATCATGGCTTACAATAATGTGATTAGACTCATTGATAAGTATAAGGAATAAGTGAGGGATAAGAATTGTATAAGAGTCCTATTGAAAAGATATATGGCGAGTTACAAACACAAATGATGCAAGAAGATGAAAAGATGGTAATGAAAGCCATTAGAAAAGTAGGAGTAAATGTTGATAAAGAAGCGTTAATAAAGGCTTTGCAATATGACCGCAATCAATATGCAAAGGGATATGAGGATGGTAAAAATGACGTTCTTGAAAAGCTAAGAGCCGAGATAGGACGCTTGAAATATCAAAATACAAATTTCGATGTATATCGTTGGTGGAATAATGCTATTGATAATTGCCTACTTGAGATTGATAAGTACAAGGCAGAAACGGAACAAACATGAGTTTACATATTACAGACAAGGAAGTGCAAAAACAAATCAAACAGCTTGGATATAAAGGATGCAAAAACTGTCAGCATCAAATATCACCATTACGCTCTTGCGAATGGATGGAACAAGGTGGCGATGGACATATACACATTATTTGTCCTAAATGGGATAAGAAAAGTGAGGAAGTATGACAAGAGAAGAGTTAAGAGATTATGTGGACGAGCAAAGAGCATTAGATAATATTCCATATCATGTATATTCAGCACTTATTGATGGCATAGATACACTAGAGCAAGAGCCATGTGAAGATGCTATTAGCAGAAAAGCGGTTCTCAATCAGATATTCTATTCTACGGATAACAACGGTGATGTTGTTTTAGGTTCAGCATTAAGAGGACGGATTGCAAGATTACCCTCTGTAACACCACAGCTTTCGAGTAGACTCGAAAAAAACTCGAAAAAACTCGAAAAGGATTTTGGCGAGTTGGATTGTATATCAAGAGCTGATGTTAACCAAGTAATCGAAGATTATATGGATGAACAATATGATACATTAAGCGATAGAACTAGAGAACGTGCTTTTGGAGCAAAGACAGTTATGGCAAGAATCAATGAATTGCCCTCAGTAACACCACGACCAAGGGAAGGGCATTGGATAACAGATGCCAAAACATACTATGAAGAATTGAATAAAAGAGGTTTGGGCGTTGATGAGTACACTCCGTATTTTACGGATGATATAGCATGTTCGGAGTGCCTTGCAAAGTATAGCATGTTAGACAACGAAACACAGTTTTTTAAGTATTGTCCTAACTGTGGAGCAGATATGAGAGAGGTAAAGGAATGAGAAAAGACTATGTGTGGATATGGGTAAAGAATCCTTATGCCAAAGAAATGAACAATCAGCCCGAAAAGGAATTGCGCAGATATAGGGTAAAAGAATACAAAAAGAATTGCGTAGTTTTGTTTGATGGAAGACAATTTCCTTATTCAGCAATCGTAAAGAAAGAGGTGGAGTGATGCAGTTAGTTGTTGAAATTTCAGAAGATACTTTCTTTGATTTAAAGAAAAAGCAGAACAGGACAGAGGTTGATAACGCAGTGCTTAATGGCACACCACTCACTAAAGGGCATTGGATACCGACATATGGGAATGTTAAGTGTTCAGTATGTGGAAGTGTTAAGGACAGTAGAGACGTTGGCAAGGCTACACATTATTGTGACTTTTGTGGTGCAACGATGGTTGAGCCACAGGAAAGCGAGGACAAGGAATGACAAGAGAAGAGGCAATAGTATATCTTAAACGTGCCGATGTAACAGTAGGGAAAGAGATACAGACAAAAACAGCAGAAGCACTCGACCTTGCAATTAAAGCACTAGAGCAAGAAACAGTATCAAAAGAGTCTTACGACCATGAATATTTCTTACGAAAAGAACTTGAGATGAAAATAGCTAGATTAGAACAACAAGAGCCTGTTATAGACAAGATAAGAGCCGAAGTTGAAACGGAAAAACTAGAGGATTCACCAAACTTCTGTATTAAAGCACATAACAATGCAGTTGATAGGGTTCTGAAAATCATAGACAAGTACAAGGCAGAAACGGAGGAATAAATGAAAGTAATTGACGCAAGAAGTTTTGATATACCATCTGATGAAAATGATTATGACGAGTTAGTAGCTTTTGCAGACACAATGGCGTGTATACCACAGTTTGATGCAGTACCCGTTGAGGTGCTAGATAAAATAAGAGCCGAGATAAAAGATATTGCATTTGATTCGCAAGAAATAGATGGTGAACATGAAAGTATCATGGTTGTCGATTTGAATGAAGCGTTACAGATTATCGACAAGTACAAGGCAGAAAGTGAGGAATAACTATGGAATTTTCGTACACACCAGTCAATCCGTTTCAAAACGGTGAATTATCAAAAGAAGACAAAGCAATGATTGATGGAATGAGGAATACAGCTTATGTTTGTGGCTACAGAGGTGAGGATGTTGAATTTGCTGTTAATAAAGCGTTAAAAAGAATGGGAAGATTAGATTTATTACCCCCATGTGAGTAGGCAGAAAGTGAGGAATAAATGAAAGAAAGTGGAACGATTATTGTTGCTTTTCTTGTTGGTCTGTATTTACTGTTTCATATCTTGGATTATATATGCAGAAAGTGAGGTAGAAGATGGAAAGACCGATTGAAAAACTAAGACAGTTGCAAGAAGATGCTGACAAGAAGCGTAAAGACTTAATAATTGAGTGTGATATGTTGCAAGGCAATATCAATCGTATGATGGTTACAGATGACCATGAAGAATTACTGACAATGTTTGCCTATGCTCATAAACGCTTAGGTGATATTTATTGGCAAAATAAAAAGAGAATAAATCTGAAAAATATACAGGAACAGGAAGATGGGAATGTCGATTGAAGAACTGAAAATCAAACTAGATAAATCCAACCTTGATTCAGATACACTAATCGAACTGACAAGATATTTAGAGAGGTTTCAAGAACTAGAACGAATGAAAAGCGATATGATGTATGACATATACATGGAAGGAGTCAATATGACAGGTGAGTATCAAGGTTGTTGGGTACGATTTAAGGATATAGAGAATATTGTAAAACATTATTTTAGTTAGAGGGGATAGAAGATGGGAATGACGATTGATGAGCAGATTAAAGCATTGGAATATCTTAAAAAGTGTGGCATATTCCCTTTTTCTGACACAAGAACAGGAATTGTCATCACTGATGAATATGTAGATGGAGCCATAGCTACCATGCGTAAGTATCAGAAGATTCAACAGATATTAAAATCTTTAGATGATGGAGAAATCAGCTATCCACAAATGGCATATTATTTACGAGAGGTATTAGAAGATGGGAATAATGATTAGTGCATTTAGGAGCTATTTCAAACAGTTGTCATGTGAACATGAGTGGAATTATGTAGGCAAGATTGCACAATGCAGAGGGTTTTATTTAAAAGTATACCATTGTCGTAAGTGTGGGAAGTTTAAAGAAGAAGCTGTTGTTGAGTGAGGTAGAAGATGGGAATGACACAAATTGATATAAGTATTGATATAAATATGATTATTTTTCTGTTGGGTGTAATAGCTTTTGAATTGGGAGTTTTGATTTTGGTGGTAATAAAGAGGTGATAGAAGATGGGAGTAACTTTATATTGTATGTATTATCCAAATAAATGTAATGATGCAGAAATTCTTCCATTTTTATCCAAAGACACCGACATGGATTGGAATGGAAAACATTTACCTGTAAGTTTTTATGATAATTGCAGAGAATTAGCAACTTACAATGAAGTTCCAGCTTGTTATATATTTGCTGACGTATATAAATTATTTGAGTTTGCAGGCAGAACAGAAACACCTTCCGATATGTCAGATTACATTACTAGCAATTATCAGGAAGATTGGATATTTATTATTTGGGTGAGGTAGAAAATGAAAATGACGATTGAACAGATAATTAAATACTTACCTGCTCCCATATGTGGCGATACTGTCATAGGCAAAGAAAAGCAGAAAGAATATGATGCGCATGATTCAGCGGTAATCATTCTGCGCAAGTATCAAAGGATAGAACATATACTTGATGCTCGTTTACTTGAACCATGGGAAATGTTGGAGGAAATTAAGAGGGTGATAGAAGATGGGAATGGAAGACAACAGGCTAACGGATGAAGAATTACTGTTTAGGTGCATGAAATTCTGTAATGCTCACCGTTCAAGTTTTTTTGGCTGTGGTAAATGTCCATTAGGTAGCACGGTATGTATATCGTCAAAAGGAAATATAGTGCTAAATAGTGCTGATGGGAATTTTATGAATTATGTGAAGTTTACTGATGAATTTAGAAAGATGATAGACATAGTAATGGAGGACACAGCCGATGATTGATGATAGTGTTAAACAGAAGCTATTGGATTCGTTAGCAGAAGAACCAACAATGGTACTATCAACAGCTTATGCCTA
>AUXO013000839.1_pt1 | contig 50469 bp, 44 predicted proteins | sample 768731 | NCBI WGS metagenome assembly AUXO01 (sample SAMN02715735, study PRJNA202380) | gut metagenome | biome: sheep rumen | host: Ovis aries | place: New Zealand: Palmerston North | reverse complement strand
ACAGGTAAGAGAATCTCTATTAAGGATACTCGTGGTATCATCGATGCAATCTTAGATGGTTCTATTACAAAGGCTCCTACAAAGACAATTCCTTACTTCAACTTCGAAGTGCCTACAGAACTTCCAGGCGTTGATTCAGGTATTCTTGATCCTAGAGACACATACGCAAATGCTTCTGAATGGGAAGAAAAGGCTAAGGATCTTGCAAGCCGTTTCGTAAAGAACTTCGCAAAGTATGAAGGAAATGAAGCTGGTAAGGCATTAGTTTCAGCTGGTCCTCAGGCTTAATTATAATGTAAGAAAACATTACATGTTTATATCTTAATAATATATTTTGTATTCAGACCACCATGACGGATAATGAGAGTTATCTGTTGTGGTGGTTTTGTTTATATTATAGGAAAATTTCTTCCTATACCCCTAATATTCCGAAGGATACGCACTTGTGTAAGTGAAAAATGTTGAATTCGTTATACTTTATAAAAAGCTGAGAGATATAAGTTGTATGAAAGAAATGTGGTCCACAATCATAGAACTTGCAACTTCCTTAAAATCATAGTAATATGGACACGATTGTATTATTTCTAATCAAAAATATCCGAAATATAATTAAAAGAAAATGATATTTGAAGCAGAAATAATAAAACAACAGAGAAAGAATGATACATTCATAATCATGTATACAAGATAGAATGAAGAAGATGACGAAAGGAATAACAGACAATGAATATAACACTTCAGGAAATGGAACAATTACAGAAAGGTACATACCAGATTGTGGATGTACGTGAAGAATCAGCTTATCAGTATGGATTTATTCCAAAGGCAGTTAATATTCCATTTGCACAATTAGAGGAACGTTTTGGTGAATTAGAGAAAGATAAGACAATAGTTGTATATTGTATGAAAGGTGAAATCAGCGTGGAAGCAGCAGAATTTCTTCAGGAAAAAGGCTATGCGGCATTTAGTCTGGTGGGCGGTTATTCCAAATGGTTAATCTCTCAGATGGAAGAAAAGACAGATGATACGCCGACACGGGAGGATATTGAAATCAGTCTTCGTAAAAAATTTCACAAATCCATTTTTAGTAAATTTACAAAAGCAATTAATGAATACCAGCTGTTGCAGGAAGGGGACAAGGTTGCGGTCTGCATTTCAGGTGGCAAGGATTCGATGCTTATGGCAAAGCTGTTTCAGGAATTGCAGCGTCATAGAAAATTCAATTTTGAATTGGTATTTTTAGTAATGGATCCCGGATATAATGAGATGAACAGAAAAGTGATTGAAAACAATGCAAAGTTATTAGGAATTCCAATTACGGTATTTGAAACGAATATTTTTGAAGCTGTGTATGATATTGAAAAATCTCCATGCTATATCTGTGCCCGCATGCGCAGAGGATATTTGTATAGCAAAGCAAAAGAATTAGGCTGTAATAAAATCGCGTTAGGACATCACTATGATGATGTTATCGAGACTATTTTTATGGGTATGATGTATGGCGCACAGATTCAGACGATGATGCCAAAGCTGCATAGTACAAACTTTGAAGGAATGGAACTGATTCGTCCATTGTATTTGGTTCGGGAAGATGATATTAAGCATTGGAGAGATTATAATAAATTGCATTTTATTCAGTGTGCATGCCGATTTACGGATACGTGTACAACATGCAATCGTGACGGCTCGAGTCAGTCAAAGCGTATGGAAACAAAGAATATTATTGCAGAATTAAAGAAAGTGAATCCGTTTATTGAGAGTAATATCTTTAGAAGTGTGGAAAATGTCAGTCTCAGCACAATTATTGCTTACAAAGAAAATGGTGTAAAACATCATTTCTTAGATGACTATGACCGGTAAAAATGATATACTGGATATGTTTGATTATATAAGATTACATGAAGTTGTTGAATAAAAAGCAGGGGTGAAGAAATTGAAAAATAAAAGAAAATGGAAGTTAAAACCAGTGCCGGCAGTTATTACAGGACTGGTGGTGGCAGCAGGGATTGCAACAATTGCGACAGCGGCATATCGTTCCTCTTCATCGCAGCCACAGCAGACTGCTACAGTAAGTGTTAGTCAGAAGAATTTAAAAGGTGATGCAGTAAATACAGCGACACAGGCAAATACAGCACAGACGACAGTAGAGATTCAATTTGATGATACGGCAGTCGCTGTTGGTACAGTTTTAAAAGTAACTGCGCTTGTTACACCACAGGATACAGATCACGCACTTGTATGGAATTCCAGCAATGAGGATGTGTTTACAGTGGATAAGGATGGTGTTGTAACGGTAAAAGGAACGGGACTTGCAGCATTGACGGCAACTGTAGGAACAGTATCAGATGCGGTAACGATTCAGGGAATTGCGTCGGTGGCTGACGGCTCAGACAGAGGACTTCCGGTGTATACAGGTGGAAGTGGCAATTCTATGGCACAGGCGTCAGTTTCTAATAACCGTGCCAATACAGGTTCATCAGGAGACGTGGCTATAGTAGCGAATAGTGGAAATGGTGTGTCAAATGGTGCGGGAGTGACGAATTCAGCAGTAAATCAGTCAGGTGAGCAGTCAAATGATAATCGTTCAAGTGATAATGTAACACCTGCGAACGATAATGCAGATAATAATCAGGGGAATAATTACGCGAGTGATAATGTACCGAATACGGATAATATTGTGGTAACACCGGCAGTACCTGAGAATCCAAATGTAACACCGAATACACCGTCATCGAATTCCAGCGGTGCACAAAGCTCCCAGATAGCAGACGCTCTTCCAAGCATGGGATTTACGCAGAGAATGTCAAATGTATATGTATGTGAAGATGCAGGTACATATTATGGTGAAATTATTACACAGCCGAATGTGACAATTATTTATATAAAGCAAAGAAGTGCAGCATTTGACGGATTGATTCAGAATGTTTTGGCATCATTGCTTCCTTCAGAGTCATCACAGGTATGGAGCAATTATCTTTCTGCGACTTCAGACAGAACATTTGAGGCAGAAGGCAGAAGGGTTCGAATTGTAACGGCATTAAATGGCGGACATTCGCAAATTGTAATATACAATTAATGGAAATTATGTTATAATAAATAACTAAATGCGGAAAAATTATCTATGAGGTGAATCGTATTGTTAAATGAAAATAAGGTCAAAATGATGACCAAAATGGCCATATACGAGAAAAATGAAGGCAAAAAGATGGTTCGTACGGCAAGATATTTCAAAGGAGATTATATTGCATTTGGCGTTCTAAAGACGTTAATTACAACATCAGTTGCATATATTATAATGGTTATTTTGTTTGCATTGCTGAATTTAGAAAATATTGTAAAAGATATTAATACGTTGGATTACGCAGTCATAGGAAAAAGAATGATTCTTTTTTATGTGCTTCTGATTATTGTATTTTCTGCGATTTCAATTGTTGTCTATAGCAGGGAGTATGATCAGTCAAGAAAAGGACTGAAAAGATATTTTTCAAGACTCAATAAATTAGAACGTTTTTATAATGGCAACAGAAAGAATAAATAGGTTGGAGGAATTCAATGAGTTTTTTGCTGGAACTAAGAGAAAATTTTAAAAAGATTTATAACAAATATGATGTTTATATCAATCCGTGTGCGAAGTTTTTACTCGCATTGGTATCATTTCTATTAATTAATAGAAGTATCGGTTACATGAATCGGTTAAATAACCCGATATTTACGGTGTTATTTGCAGTATTGTGTGCGTTTGTACCGAGTGGATTTGCCATATTTCTGTTATCTGTTTATATGCTGCTGCATTTGTATGCAATATCGGCAGAGTTTGCCCTGATTGTACTCGGCATTGTAATATTGATGTATTTGTTATATTTCCGTTTCGCATCAAAACAGGGATATTTACTTGTGTTGACAGCGATTCTTTGTTGGATGCATATGCCATATGTAATTCCAGTCGCAGTCGGACTCGCAGTTGGTGTGTCTGCTGCTATTCCGGTAGGATTTGGTGTTGTCATTTATTATATTATTCAGACAGCAAGTGCCTATGAGTCTGCAATTACGAATCAGTCTGTATCGGACAGTATGCAAAAAATTTCTTATATTATAGAAAGTCTTGCAAATAACAAAGCGATGTTAATTGTTCTTGCTGCGGTAGTATGCACGGTTATTGTTGTTTATTTCGTACGCCGGTTAAGAATTGATTATGCATGGACATATGCAATTGTGGCAGGTACAGCAGTTCAGTTTTTAATTGTATTGATTGGAGAAATTTTATTTAGTGCACATTTGAATGTTATTTTATTAACAATTGGAGCACTCTTAGGTGCCGGTGTCGGATATTTATGTCAGGTGCTTTTCTTTAGTGTGGATTATAAGCGTACAGAATATGTACAGTACGAAGATGACGAATATTATTATTATGTCAAAGCAGTTCCGAAGATTAATATTGCAAATGAAGATGTTAAGGTAAAGCAGATTAATGCAAGAAAAACAAGAAAAGCGACAGATATTAATGAAGTAGCAGGTACGACACAGGAGCATACTGCTGAAGAATACGAAGACACAAGAACGTATCATAAAGATGAGTTTTAGATAGAAAATATATAAGGAAGAACCTGAAGTAGGTCATTGTGTTATTAGGAGAGCAGAAAGGAGCAGGCATGACAGCAATCAATAATTTTGTACAGAATTATCTGGCAAAGTTCTACGTACCGAGAATGCAGTGGACAGATGTGATTGAAATTATACTGATTGCATTTATTTTGTATAGTATTCTGGTATGGATTAAAGATACGAAAGCATGGTCGTTGTTAAAGGGAATTATTGTAGTTGGTTTCTTTGCAATCATTGCCTATATTCTGAATCTGCGAACTATTTTGTGGATTGCATCAAAGACAATCAGTGTTGGTATTATCGCATTGGTAATTATCTTTCAGCCTGAATTAAGAAGAGCACTTGAACAGTTAGGAAGAAGAAAGATTATGTCCGGATTATTTAGTTTCGGAGAGGGACATGATAAGGGTGAGCTGTTCAGCAGTAAGACGGCAGATGAACTGGTTCGGGCAGCGTATGAGATGGGCGCAGTACGGACTGGTGCGTTGATTGTTATTGAGCAGGATATGATGCTTGAAGAATATATTCGGACGGGAATCGAAGTAGACGGTGTTGTGACGAGCCAGTTGTTAATTAATATTTTTGAGCATAATACACCGCTGCATGATGGAGCTGTAATCGTCAGAGGAAACAGAGCATTAGCAGCGACATGTTATTTACCATTATCAGATAATATAAATCTGAGTAAGGAATTAGGAACAAGGCATCGAGCCGGTGTAGGTATTAGTGAAGTGACGGATAGCTTTACAATTATCGTATCAGAGGAAACTGGTGCGGTATCTGTTGCAGTTGGTGGCGAAATCATTCGGAATATAGATAAAGAATCTTTGCGGAACAAACTGGAGTTTTTAAGAAAGAAGTCCATTGAGTCTAAATCATTCAAGATCTGGAGAGGAAGGGGAAAGAATGAAGGAAAAGATATTTGATAATTTCAGCCTGAAGATATTATCTATTATTGGAGCAATTCTGTTATGGGGTGTCATTGTCAATATATATGATCCCAATACAGGTGTGACAATCAGTGGTGTTCCGGTTCAGCTTACCAATACAGAAAGTATTACGGATTTAGGATATTCTTATGAAGTGCTAGATGGAAATAAAATATCTGTATATGTAAGCGGACCAAAGAGCGTTGTGACAGATATTAAGACGAGCGATATTGTAGCAACAGCAGATTTCAGCACGATTACTGCATTTGCAGATTATGTAGATATTCAGGTACATGTTGAAAAAAATGGAAAAGTATTACAAAATGTAGAAGTGACACCGAAGACAACAGCAGTCAAACTCAATATTGAGAATCGTGTTACACAGGCATTTGATGTGAAAGTAGAGATGATGGGGAATGGTTCAAAAGGATACGTTGTATTAAATGATTCGGTGACTCCCGCAACAATTAAAGTAACAGGGCTGTCTTCTGCAGTACAGAAGATTGCCCAGGTAAAGGCCGTATACGATATTAGCGATGCGACAGCTGATATATCTGATACGGCTTCAATTGTCTTATATGATTATGAAGGAAATGTTATTGAGCAGTCCGGATTGGAATTATCACGTACAGAGGTTCATTTTACAGCAAATGTTGGCTATTCTAAAACGGTAGATGTTATTTATCAGACACTTGGTACGCCGGCGGCAGGCAGTACATTTCGTGGCATAGAAGCAGATACGAATAGTGCAATTATTTCAGGTGAGGCTTCGCTGATTGATTCAATTCAGCAAATTACGATACCGATAGATATTAATGGAATCACACAGAACAAGGAGTATAGATTCTGGCTGTCGGATTATGTATTAGAGGGAATTACAGTTGCATCAAACAATTATGTAAATGTTAAGGCAAATATCGAGCAGAATCAAAATACAACGATTTCTTTAAGAACCAATCAAATCCGTATAGATGGCATCACGGAAACGATGCAGGCTGAATTAAATGATGCAACTTTAAATATTACAGTATCAGGCGTGAATAATGTATCGAATACAGATGCTTCGGTGTTGGGTGCATATGTGAATGTATCAGGTCTTGATAATGGTGAACATCAGGTGGATATTGCTTTTGCACCACAGAGTGGAATTTCGGTTGTTGGAAATTATACAGCAACAGTTATCATAACAGGAAAAACACAGGTAAGTGAGGAGACAGCCACACAGGCTGTTATACAGCAAAACACACAGTCGGAAACGACAACAAGTGTAAATTAATATAGGAGGAATATACAAGATGGTAAGTCAGAAGGTATTAGTAGGTAGTGCATTGGGAATTCATTTGCGTCCGGCTGGAGCAATGTGTGATAAGGCAATTCAGTTCACGTCGAAAGTGACGATGCGCTATGGAGAAGGCAAAGATGCCAATGCAAAGAGTGTTATTTCCATTCTTGCATCTGGCGTAAAGTGTGGACAGGAAGTTGAAATTATAGCAGAAGGCGAAGATGAGCAGGAAGCATTGAAGCAGGTAGTAGCTGCATTTGAAGCGGCACTTGTCGATTAATTTTCAATCATTGATTTCAAATCAAGAATGTATTATAATAAATAAGGACGTACATTTTGTACGTAGTGCCTGTGGAATAGATGCACAGGAAAAATAATAGAAAAGAGGGTTTTTCAGATGGGTTATATGGAGACATATCAACAGTGGTGTAAAAACGAATATTTCGATGAAGCAACGAGAGCAGAGTTAGCATCGATTGCAGGAAATGAAGCAGAGATTGAAGATCGCTTCTATAAGGACTTGGAATTTGGTACCGGTGGTTTAAGAGGGGTTATTGGCAACGGTACAAACAGAATGAACATATATACGGTAAGAAAAGCAACACAGGGACTTGCTAATTTCATTCTTAAAGAAGGTGCAGCAGACAGAGGGGTTGCAATTGCTTATGATTCAAGAAGAATGTCACCGGAATTTGCGGATGAAGCAGCATTATGCCTCAATGCAAATGGTATCAAGGCATTTATTTTCCCTTCATTAAGACCAACACCGGAATTGTCATTTGCATTACGTGAATTGCATTGTATCGCCGGTATTGTTATTACAGCAAGTCACAATCCGCCGGAATATAATGGTTACAAGGTATATTGGGAAGATGGCGCACAGATTACAGCACCGAAAGATACACAGATTATTACAGAAGTTAAGGCTGTAACAGATTATAATACGGTTAAGACAATGGACATTGATGAAGCAAGAGCTTGTGGTTTATACAATGTTATCGGTTATGATATGGATGATAAGTATATTGCTGCATTGAAGAAGATGAGTATCAATGGAGATATTATCAAGCAGGTTGCGGATGATATTAAGATTGTATACACACCATTCCACGGAACAGGTAATGTACCGGTTCGCCGTATCTTAAAAGAATTAGGCTTTAAGCATGTATATGTTGTACCGGAACAGGAGAAGCCGGATCCGGATTTCACAACATTAGATTATCCAAATCCGGAAGATCCAAAGGCATTTACACTTGCATTACAGTTAGCAAAAGAAAAGGATGCGGATATTATTCTTGCAACAGATCCGGATGCAGACAGACTTGGTGTATATTCTAAGGATTCTAAGACTGGCGAGTATATGTCATTTACAGGTAATATGTCAGGAATGTTAATTGCTGAATACCTTCTTTCACAGAGAAAAGAAAAGGGTACATTACATAAGAATGGTGCATTTGTTAAGACAATCGTATCTACAAATATGGCAGATGCAATTGCAGCAGAATACAATGTACATTTGATTGAAGTATTAACAGGATTCAAATTTATCGGTGAGCAGATTAAGCTTTTTGAACAGCAGAATACATACGAATATGAATTTGGTTTTGAAGAGAGTTATGGCTGTCTTGTTGGTACACATGCAAGAGATAAGGATGCCATCGTAGCAGTTATGGCTTTATGTGAGGCTGCTGCATTCTATAAGTCTAAGGGAATCACATTATGGGATCAGATGATTAACATCTTTGATAAGTATGGTTATTACAAAGAAGGTCAGAAGGCAATCACAATGAAGGGTGCAGAAGGTGCAGCAAAGATTGCAGAAATGATGGATACACTTCGTAAGAACCCACCAAAGAAGTTTGGTGCATGGGATGTTGTTGAATTCAGAGATTATAAGACAGATGCGTGTACAAATCTTCAGACTGGTGAAAAGTCTAAGACAGGACTTCCATCATCTAATGTACTCTATTTTGATTTGACAGATAATGCTTGGTGCTGTGCAAGACCATCTGGTACAGAACCTAAGATTAAGTTCTACATGGGCGTTAAGGGAAGCGGACTTGAAGATGCCGACAGCAAGTTAGCAGAGCTTACAGATGCTGTTATGGAAGTAATCGGACAGTAATCTCGTTTTCAAATTTTCTTTACAATATAAACACAATATGAACACATTTCGTCAGTATACTACAAAGCATAGACGAGATGTGTTCTTTTTATTTACACGAATAACGAGCCAATTGAACATACTTGTATGTTCATAAATGTGTTGGTATTGAAAAGAATACAAGATAGAAAGGAGATTATAGATTATGTTTGAAGAAGAAAATAATACACAGTCAGGATATGGCAGTGCAAATGAAAATACATCAAATCAGGAAACACAGAATATGAGTTCGGAATATCGTTATCGAAGAGATGATATTCCATACAATACACAGGATTATAGAAATACAACAAGTCAGGAAGCAACACAGAATCAGGAACAGACAGGAAATTCCTACCAGTCGTCTTATGGTCAGAATTCATATCAGGATCATACATTTCATCAAAATTATTATTCAGCAGGCAGTACATCGAATCAGACGACATTCACACAGGAACCGGATTCCAATCAGAAGAAGCACAAGAGAAAATCAGGAAATGGCGGTATAAAAACATTTTTCCAGAAGAAAATGGTTAAGCGTGTAGCTGCATCGTTGCTCTGTGGCGTGATAGCCGGTGGCGCAATGCTGGGAACGTTCTATGCAGGAATTCATATTCTTCCGGGAACAACAAATAATAAATCAAATTACGAAATAGCTACTGTTACATCAAATGTTACACCGACGGCATCCGTTGTGGCAGAAGGAGCAGCAGACGTAGTCAGTTCTGATATGGATGTTTCATCCGTTGCAAAGGCAGCACTTCCGGCGATGGTAGCGTTAAAGGGCACGACAACAGTATCCGGAGGGAATTCATTATATGGATTGTTTGGTGGTGCACAGTCTTATGAAGCATCGACAAGTGGTACAGGTATTATCGTAGGAAAGAATGATACGGAATTATTAATTCTTACAAACAATCATGTTATCGAGGATGTGAATGATTTACAGTGCGTATTTGTAGATGATTCAACAGTCAGTGCGACAGTAAAAGGTGCAAAATCTGATAAAGATATTGCGGTTGTTGCAGTAAATTTATCTGATATTAGCGCAGATACATTGAGTAAAATTGCAATTGCAGAGCTTGGCGATTCAGAGGATGTTGTTGTTGGACAGCAGGTGGTGGCAATCGGTAATGCACTTGGCGAAGGTCAGTCTGTAACAACAGGTATTATCAGTGCATTGAATCGTTCAATTACAGTAGACAATGTAACATTTACAGGATTATTTTTAACAAATGCAGCAATCAACTCAGGAAACAGTGGTGGTGCCATGTTAGATGCATCCGGTAAGGTAATCGGTATAAATTTTGCAAAGACATCAGAAACAGGTGTAGAAGGTATGGCATATTCTATTCCGGTATCAACGGTGCGTGATTTGATTGATTCATTAATGAATCGTCAGACAAGAACAAAGGTAAGTGCTTCAGAGGCATCATATCTTGGAATTTCAGCGATGGATATTACAAGTGCAATGGCAACACAGTATGGCTATCCACAGGGAATTCTGATTCGTCAGGTGGCTTCAGGTTCCGCAGCAGAAAAAGCAGGACTTGGTGCATATGATATTATTGTAAGTTTTGATGATCAGACGATTTCATCTTTTGCAAGTTTACAGTCAACCATGCAGTATTATGCTGCCGGTGAAACCGTGCAGATTGAGTATTATCATTTAGAAGGTAATCAGTATGTGTTAAAGACAGCAACTGTAACACTTGATAAGAAGTCCTGATTTATGTGTAATATAGACAGAACATTGAAACTGCCTGTGTTCATGGTATCAAAGGAGTAACAGGTGCCTGGAGGATTGATTTAAAAAATGAATCAGTAAGAAACGTAACAGAATAAATGAAAATAAGCTGTGTGAATTTCTATTTTGAAATAGAGATTTTCATGGCTTATTTTGGTATAAAAAGATGAAAATTATGGACAGGTTTTATTTATAAACAGAATCTAATTAATTTATGAAATAAAAATATTTTATTTGGTATAAAGAAAATTCGACGATATAATGAGAGAAGAGATTCCTACGAAATTGTATATGTATGGATTTTGAAATAAGGCATAAACAGATGTATCAAAGAAAAACGGAGGAGAAACATGTTATTAATTATATTTATTGCTGTTATGTGTGTCATTCTTGCTGCTGCATTATGGTATCTTGCAGGACGTGTGTCGACGCTGTCAGTTGTTCAGAAGATTCTTTCGAAATACAGTGAACGTGCAAAAAAATGGATGTGTTTTGGGTTGATAGTGGTTATCAATGCCATTTTGTGGATAACGATGGGACTTATGAATGTCATTGTGTGTATGCTGCACTTTGTTGTATTTTGGCTGATTGCGGATGGAATTGCTTTAATTGTTAAGAAAATAACAACAAAAAAAATAAATAATAGTCTGCTTGGTGGAATTGTTCTTATTGGAACCTGTTTATATTTGTGTATGGGATATTATTTTGCGAATCACGTTTGGGAGACGGATTATACACTTGCGACAGATAAGCCAGTGGGAAATCTTCGCATTGTGCAGTTTACAGATTCTCATATTGGTGCAACCTTTCATGGAGAGGAGCTTGCTCAGTATATTGAGCGGATGCAGGCAGCCAATCCGGATATTGTAGTTATTACAGGAGATTTTGTAGATGATGATACATCGAAAGAGGATATGATTGCAGCATGCGAAGCCTTGCAGGGGTTACATCCGACATACGGCGTCTATTATGTTTATGGAAATCATGACAAAGGATATTATGGGGATGATTACAGAGGATATAGCGGCGCAGATCTTGCACGGGAATTAGAAAAAAATGGCGTTGTTATCTTAGAAGATGAGCATATTTTGATAGACAATCGTTTCTACATTGTGGGACGACAGGATCGTTCTGAGGAGCAAAAGGGAAATCATCGTGCAGATATGAATACCCTTGTGAAAACGCTAGAGGATGACAAGTATGTTATTGTATTAGATCATCAGCCACATGATTATGCAGCACAGACTGAGGCAGGCGTGGATTTGGTTCTGTCAGGACATACGCATGGTGGACAGCTTATTCCGATTAACTGGATTGGAGAATGGAGCGGTGCAAATGATAAAAATTATGGTCTGGAAACAAGAAAGCATACGAATTTTATTGTATCTTCAGGAATTGCAGACTGGGCGATTAAATTTAAGACAGGCTGTAAGTCAGAATATGTTGTGATTGATATTCAAGGAAAGTAAGAGATATTCCCGCTTTGTAGATAAAAATAGGATATATGAGATATTATTTGAATGAAATATATTAATGTAATAAATATTGTAAAATGTGAAGAGGTTCTGTATACTTAGAATACAAACCAACAGAATGGAGACAAAATCATGAGTGAAAATACAACACATACAGAGGACGATTACGAAAAGATTTGTTATATATGCCGCAGACCGGAAAGCAAGGCGGGAAAGATGATTCAGATGCCGAATAATATCTGCATTTGTTCAGATTGTATGCAAAAAACATTTGATTCATTTACCAATAGTGGAATGAGTTATGATGATATGCTTAAAATGAGCAATATGCCGAATGGATTTGGCGGTATGGGATTTGACAATATGAATATGGATATTCCAAATAAACAAAAAATCAAAAAGAAAAAGACGGAAGAAGAACGTCAGGCAGAGCATATTGATTTGAGAAATATCCCTGCACCGCATGAAATTAAGCATATGTTAGATGATTATGTAATTGGTCAGGATTATGCAAAGAAAGTCATGTCAGTAGCAGTGTATAACCATTATAAGCGTGTTGCAACCAATACGATGGATGACATTGAAATCGAAAAGTCAAATATGCTGATGATTGGACCAACGGGTAGTGGTAAGACGTACCTTGTGAAAACATTGGCAAAGTTATTACAGGTGCCGCTTGCGATTGCGGATGCAACATCTCTAACCGAAGCCGGCTATATTGGTGATGATATTGAGAGCGTTGTCTCAAAATTACTTGCAGCTGCAGATAATGATGTTGAGAAGGCAGAACACGGTATTATTTTTATTGATGAAATTGATAAGATTGCAAAGAAGAAAGAAACCAGAAGCCGTGATGTCAGCGGTGAATCTGTGCAGCAGGGAATGTTAAAGCTCTTAGAGGGCAGTGATGTTGAAGTACCGGTTGGTGCAACAAGCAAAAATGCGATGGTTCCATTGGTAACAGTGAATACAAGAAATATTTTATTTATCTGTGGCGGTGCATTTCCAGACCTTGAAAATATTATTAAAGAGCGTTTAAATGAACAGTCTTCTATTGGATTTGCAGCAGATTTAAAAGATAAATATGATAATGATCCGGAATTACTTCGTAAAGTAACATTAGAAGATTTACGAAACTTTGGTATGATACCGGAATTCTTAGGACGACTTCCGATTGTATTTTCATTGGAAGCATTAACAAAAGACAAACTTGTTCAGATTATGAAAGAACCGAAAAATGCGATTTTAAAGCAATATCAGAAGTTATTAGAGTTAGACGAGGTAAAGTTAGAATTTGATGACAGCGCATTAGGAGCAATCGCAGATTTGGCACTTGAAAAGAAGACGGGAGCAAGAGCACTGCGTTCGATTATTGAGGAATATATGCTTGATATTATGTATGAAATTCCAAAAGATAATAATATTGGAATGGTTACGATTACAGGAGATTATATTCGTAAGACAGGTGGACCACAGATACAGATGCGTGGTATGGCAACACCTGCAATTGAAGCAAAATAATACAAATACGATGGAAGATTTACAAGAATCTATAATAAAAGTATTGCCAATCCGGGCAAAATTTGGCAGATACGAATATTCAAATAAATATGTGGGAGATGAATATGACATATAAGGCGATTGCGTTAGATTTAGATGGAACGCTAACGAATGACAGAAAAGAAATATCAAATAGAAATAAAGAGTGTCTTGCGCAGGCGATGGAGCAGGGGATTCACGTGATTTTAGCATCGGGAAGACCGGTGTTTGGGATAGAACCGGTGGCGAAGGAATTACAGTTGCCGGCAAAAGGCGGATATATGCTGGCATATAATGGCGGTGCAATTATAGATTGTCAGACAGGAGAAAAATTATTTGCAACTTATGTGCCAAAAGAATGTCAGACGGCTATTTGTAATGAAGCAGCCAGACACGGCGTATATGCAATTACCTATTATGAGAATCAGATTCTTGCAGAGAGCGATACAGATGAATATGTATTAAAGGAAGCCTTTTGTAATGCAGCACAGGTAAAGAAAGTAGCTTCCGTAGATGCATTTGTAGATTATCCGGTAGAAAAGTTTCTTGTAGTAGGTGTCCATGAGCAGCTTGTAAAAGTACAGGAAGTATTGTCAGCACAGTTTGCGGATGTATTGGATTTCTTTTTCTCGCAGGATTACTTTTTAGAAGTTGTGCCAAAGGGTGTTGCAAAGGATGTGGCACTAGAAAGTTTGTTGACGAAATTAGGCGTTACCAAAGAAGAATTAATTGCCTGTGGTGATGGTATGAATGATTTGCCGATGATTCAGTATGCGGGACTGGGTGTTGCAATGGAAAATGCGAAAGAAGCAGTGAAAGAAGACGCAGATTATATTGCTCCGTCTAATGAAGACGATGGTGTTGCGCATGTAATTGAAAAATTTATTACAAAAATTGTTTAATTTTTCACAAAATGTGCCGAAATAATAAGTAGATAGATAGGCAGGCAGGGACGCCGGTATATTTTCAAGGCTTAAGATATATTTGAAAGTAGAACTATCTGTAAGAATGTATTAAAACATTCGGTGTTTTGTAACAATGAGGAAGCAATTGACAACTGTGTTAATTGTATCAGATGTATTTCAAGGAGGAGATTCAAGCTGACAATGTATTATTTATTCCAAGGGCAGAACAAGTAAACGCAGTATGGAATGTACAGAGAATTCAGGCGGTCAGAGAAGTTAAGAAAGATGATTTCGTGCAGGAAGAAGACACATTTGCAAAGGTGTTTGAACAGGAACAGAAGAAACATGAACGCAGAGAAGAAAAAACTTCGCAGGCAACGGAAACTGCTCCACAGACACTATATGAAAGTGGCATGAATTATTATAACAAACATGCGATGACTGCATATTTCTATATGACATATTCAACTGCAGATTTTAAGGGTTAACTTAAAAAAGAGTCTGGCAATATGACTTTGATAAAATGATATCAAAGCTCATGTTGTCAGACTCTTTTTATATTATAGGAAACTTCATTCCCATAATATAAAACTGTTCCGCAGGATGCTAAAAATTATGGTGTCGGAACATCATCTACATCATAAGATTCACCGGCAATTGTCTTTTGAATAAATGTTTTGGCAGTGTCGATAGAATCCGGATCAGGAATAACAACGGATACGTTATGTAAGTTATAAACGGTGCAGTCTTTTGTATCTGTTTTTCCGTCAATCGTGTAAGATTGAATGTTCCATGATTTCGGATTAGATAACTGTCCGCGAATCAGGGAAGTGATGGTTGCAGTAGACATATTAGTAAATATCATATTAGATACTGCATCTAACACAGAGTTATAATTGGTTAAAATAGCAGGTGAAGTAGCCTTGTTTATAATCCCTTTAATGGCAGCTTCCTGATTGCGGCCGCGCTGAAAATCACCATCGCGGAAGGCTTTTCGTTCACGAACAAATGCCAATGTCTGTTCGCCATTGCAAGAATTTTCACCAACGTGGAAATGATAGCTTTCAGGAGCAGCTTCATATCCATTTGTAAAATCAACATCTGAATTGATTGTAATACCTCCGAGAGCATCTACAATTTCAATACATCCTGTAAAATTCAACTTCAGATAATAATCAATGGTAAGTCCATAGAGATTCTCTAAAGCGCTTACAGAATATTCAATCCCTGCATTTCCGGCATGAGTCAGTTTATCAAGACCGCTTTTTCCATCACTATTTGAAATCGTTATAAATGCATCACGTGGTGTTGAAACGAGTAGAACCTGACGTGTTTTCGGATTAATCACTGCAAGAATATTTACATCGCTTCGACCGATGGATGACACTTGGCCTTCACCGTCATTCCCGGATAAATAAACAATAAATGGTTCTTCGTTTACCTTTTTATCAGAAGCACTTAAATTTACTTCGGTAGTAATTTTGACAGTATCTAAAATTCGGGTATTGTCTTCAAAGCCGGGATATTCTTCTGCTAATGTGGAGCGAACCGAGTCATGAACGACAAATGCCTGAATTGTTTTGTTTGCATATAAGTCATTTAATAAGTCATCCCATTTTGTATAGGTCTTTGTTTTCAGTGAAGTATTTTTTTCCGTTTCAATTTCACCGATGGCTTTGGATACAATCGCACTGTTTACGGTTGTGTTGTATCCAAATGAATACTGCAGGGCATCATTTAAAGAAGCAGCAGGATCATCTTTGAGAACCATAATGTCAATGATATCTGTTTTGGTTGTACGGCCTGTGATGACACCAAGCGTATCAGCGAGTTTTGCTGTATATAAAAATCCGACAAGTAATACAACGGACATAATAATGGAAAGTAATTTTCCAATCATATGTGCTCTGGTAAACTGCGATAAAAATGTATACAGTGTAATCAGAAATAAAATACCATTTAATATGAGAAGATATTTCATAGGAAGTAAATCTAAGTAGAAAATCTTCATTAAAAATAGAATTAGTAAAATAATCTGAATGAATACAAAAAACATTCCGACAGCAGCACGTTTTGCACGGCGTTTTCGTTTACGTTCTTTTGGATTTAGTTCGTTTGTGGGACGGAAAAGATAGTGCATATCTTTTCTGGCACGACGAAAAGTGTTACTCATAAAAATATCTCCAATCTTACATAAAATAGATCTCTTTGTTCGTTAATGGCTTGTCAAAAACAAATGTCTGCTACGCAGCCGCAGTTTTGACTGCACTCGTTACATTATACCTTTTTTTTATGGAATTGAACAGTAGAGATTTGGGATTGTTTTATTTGATACAATTTTGACAATCGGTTATTTTAATTCATATTATCCATTTAATACATTATTTTCTTAAAAATGTGCCGTGTTTTAATTGGGTTATGCTTAATTATATTAAGTTAATTTACCGAGATAAAGCGATATAGTGAGAAGTGGTATTTACAATATTCGAAATCGCTTTCAAAAGGAGGTTTAGCGTATGAAAATGCTTGCATTTGAATCTTGCATTTAATATAATATGACTTGTAAAAATTAAGCGCGAAAGCGTAGAAGAAAAGGAGTTTTATAGGTTATGGGATATGTTGATGAAGTCTTAGATTTAGTTTCTAAGAAAAATGCAGATCAGCCGGAATTTATTCAGGCAGTAACAGAGGTACTTAATTCTTTAAGACCAGTAGTAGATGCAAATGAGGAACTTTACAGAAGCAATGCGATCTTAGAGAGAATCACAGAGCCAGATCGTCAGATTATGTTCCGTGTTCCTTGGGTAGATGATAAGGGACAGGTACAGGTAAATAGAGGTTTCCGTGTACAGTTTAACAATGCGATTGGACCATACAAGGGCGGTTTAAGACTTCACCCATCTGTTAACCTTGGTATTATAAAGTTCTTAGGTTTCGAACAGATTTTCAAGAATTCTCTTACAACACTTCCAATCGGCGGTGGTAAGGGTGGTTCTGATTTCGATCCTAAGGGCAAGTCAGACAGAGAAATCATGGCATTCTGCCAGAGCTTTATGACAGAACTTTGCAAGTATATCGGTGCTGATGTCGATGTTCCAGCTGGTGATATCGGTACAGGTGCAAGAGAAATCGGCTTCATGTTCGGTCAGTACAAGAGAATTCAGGGTATGTTCGAAGGCGTACTTACAGGTAAGGGTCTTACATATGGTGGTTCACTTGCTCGTACACAGGCAACAGGTTATGGTTTATTATACTTAACAAATGCTTTATACAAGGATCATGATATGAGTCTTGAAGGAAAGACAGCTGCTGTTTCAGGTTCTGGTAACGTAGCTATCTATGCAATCGAAAAGGCACAGCAGTTAGGTGCTAAGGTTGTTACATGTTCAGATTCTACAGGTTGGATTTATGATCCGGAAGGAATCGATGTTGCACTTCTTAAGGAAGTTAAGGAAGTTAAGCGTGCACGTCTTACAGAGTATGCAGCTGCTAGATCATCAGCTGAATATCATGAAAAGAAGAACGGTGAGCACGGTGTATGGCAGTACAAGGTAGATTTAGCTCTTCCATGTGCTACACAGAACGAACTTGACCTTGAAGATGCTAAGATGTTAGTAGCAAATGGCGTTATCTCTGTAACAGAAGGTGCGAACATGCCTACAACTCTTGAAGCTACAAAGTATCTTCAGGATAACGGTGTTCTCTTCGTAGGTGGTAAGGCTGCGAATGCCGGTGGTGTTGCTACATCTGCTCTTGAAATGAGCCAGAACTCTGAAAGACTTTCATGGACATTCGAAGAAGTTGATGGAAAACTTAAGGGAATCATGGAAACAATCTATGCAAACATCTCAGATGCTGCTAAGAGATACAATATGACAGTTGGCGGAAAGACTGACTACGTAGCTGGTGCAAATATCGCTGGTTTCGAAAAGGTTGTTGAAGCTATGTTAGCTCAGGGCGTTTGCTAATTTGTTCGATAAATAAAACATTATAAAATACAGAGAGTCCTTCGGTTTGTCCGGAGGACTTTTTGCATGGGAGAAGCTTTTCGATGTAGATTTATTACATCGGAAGGCTTTTTCTAATTTTATAAAACGAATCTGAAGTTCTTGTAAAATGGGATTCAGGTGTCAAAATAGAAAAACAATCAGAATGTTTATTATAAAATGAGGGGAATATTAGAATAACATGAAAGAAAATAGGATAAGAATTGCGAAAAATCTGGTAAAAATAAGCATAAAAAAGGGTAACACAATATGTATTGTGTTACCCTTTTACATTTATTATATCGGTACAATCATAAAAAACATTAGCCTAATTTGAAAATTTTTTAAAAAAATTTTAACGGACATAGAAAAGAGGAGAATATTACAATGAATACAGCCGAGCCAATTCGCGATTTAAATGAGCTACAACATTTGAAATTATATTATAAAGAAGTAAAACCAAATATACGAAATTATTTGTTAATTATTATTGGACTAAATACAGCATTGCGTATTTCCGACGAACTTTCTTTAAAATGGAACGATGTGTATGATTTCGAACAGAAAAAATACCGCACACATCTATGTATTATCGAACAGAAGACGGAGAAGTACGCACAAATTTACCTAAATGAGAATATAAAAACAGCACTGCAAGAATATCAAATGTCCTTAAAAACCATTGCACCGCAGCAATATTTGTTTGCCAGTCAGTGTGGAAAAAATATGAATATCAGTCGTGTACAGGCATTTCGCCTTGTGCGCAGGGCAGCACAAGCATGTCATATTGAGGGAGTTATCAGTTGCCATTCTCTTCGCAAGACATTTGGTTACCATGCATGGAAGCAAGGCGTATCGCCAGTACTGCTTATGAATATCTATAATCATTCTTCTTTTGAAATCACAAAACGTTATCTTGGGATCGAGCAAGACGACCGGGATAATATCTATAAAAATATAACCATCTAACGACCAATTTCACAGGTTCCAAATAGAAAATTCACTCTACATTTATGAGGTAACACAATACATATTATGTTACATTTTCACGATTTTAATCAAATGATTCAAGGAGGAAACAGATGTTAAAACTAACATTGAAACCCGGAGAATACATTGATATCGGTGATGATGTACGTGTCATTTTTTCTGGTGGTTCTGCCAATAATGTCCATTTATTAATTGACGCACCGAGAGAAAAGGCAATCGTTCGAAGTAGTGCCGGTAAATCAAAAAAAACAGCGTATTATCCGGAAAAGAAATTATCCGACGATGCACAAAAAGAAATCGTTGAAATTATTATGCGTGACAAACGAAAAAATCAGAGTGACGCAGAATTGTAAAATTTGGTAATTAGCAGAGTAATCCTAGGTGCTTTGCTTTTTATAAACATAGGGAATGGATTCCCTAAATTCTATTTTTAACCACATGGAGGTAAATAATTATGGTAGTACAACACAACATGTCAGCGATGAACGCAAACAGAATGCTTTCTATTACAACAGGTCAGCAGTCAAAGTCAACAGAGAAGTTATCATCAGGTTATAGAATCAACAGAGCAGCCGATGATGCAGCAGGATTATCAATCAGTGAGAAGATGCGTAAGCAGATTCGTGGTCTTAGTCAGGCAGCTACAAATGCACAGGATGGTGTATCAGCAGTACAGACAGCGGAAGGCGCTCTTACAGAAGTTCATTCTATGTTACAGCGTATGAACGAACTTGCAGTTCAGGCAGCAAACGGTACAAATGCGCAGTCAGATAGAGATGCGATTCAGTCAGAAGTGGAGCAGCTTACAAAGGAAATTAACCGTGTATCTGAAACAACAAAGTTTAATGAAACATATCTGTTAAAAGGTGGAGAATCTGAGAAGATTATCGGATTTAAAAGATTAGGAAATAATGATGAAAATTATATTTTCGATTCAAATGGAAAAGTTGTAACAGATTTAGATAGTGCTTATGAAGTGGATTCTAAGACAAATGGTGTTAAGGTTAGAGCATCAGCTGGAGCGTTAAAGAAGGGCGCTGCAGAAGCGGTAACTAATTTAGCTGAAAAAGATGGTACATCTGTTAAATTAAAGAATACAGACGATACTGTATATGCAAAGGATTCAAAAGGAAATCTTACACAGGTAACGGCAGATAATCTTACAAATTTTGTAAAGTTAAATGCGGGAGGAACAGCGGTTGAGGCACAGAATGATAGTGCTGGAGATGCTTATACATTTGTTAAAGCAGGAACTGCTGCAGCAGATGCAGATTCCATTGAGGCTGTAACAGCAAAGACATTAAGTCTTGATCTTCACGTAGGTGCAGATAGTACAGCGGAGAACAAGATTACATTAAAGATTGCTTCTATGGATGCAAACACACTTGGAATTGGCGAAATTGATATGTCTACAGAATTAGGTGCAACAAGTTCTATTGACAATATTAAGGCTGCAATTCAGAGGGTGTCTAATCAGAGATCTGATCTTGGTGCTGTTCAGAATCGTCTTGAACACACAATTGACAACTTAAACAATGTTGTTGAGAATACAACATCTGCTGAATCTCGTATCCGTGATACAGATATGGCAAAGGAAATGGTTGAATACAGCAAGAATAACATTCTTGCACAGGCTGGTCAGTCAATGCTTGCACAGGCAAACCAGAGCAACCAGGGTGTTCTTTCATTATTACAGTAATATGTTTTTGAAAAAATCATAATTTGAGTCTATGAATGGAGGGCGTATCTTCGGATACGCTCTTTTTTTTCTGTCATCGTTAGACAAAAAAAGCAGTCGCTATACGGTATAATGATTTCGAACGTATGAAAGAATGAAATAAAATAAAAAATTATTGAAAAAGTGGAACATATTGCACGAATATGTTGTATAATACAATTTGTGTTTCAAGATGTTCGTAGTATAAAAAAATGAGCGATTGTCGTATCTGGAAATGAGGGTTATTATGGTAAATATCTTAGATGGAATTACAAAAATGTCGGATGATGCATTACGTATGCAAATTGCATTTTTTCGAAACATTACGTGGAAGAATGTAGCAAAAGAAACAGGAAACAGGGTACTTGGAGGTCTTGCAGGATTAGCCAATGCGTTTACGGAAGTTTTTCAGCAGAAGGGTCCGTTTGATTATCAGGCAGAAAAGGTTGCAGATATGGTTTATGCAGATTATGATCGTTTGCAGCAGTACGACCGGATTCAGTTAGAATATGATTTGATGGATTTGTTGCGTGAAAAATGTGGTGATTTAAATGGGGATATACAAGGTACCAGAGAATGTAGTGAAGAACGGCTTTCCTTTCTTATCGTAAATGAAGCGGCAAAAGCATATCCGTCAATAGAAAAATACCAAACGATAGCACACAAAACAGAACAGATTTACACAGAATATGAAAAATCATTTATAGATAGCCTGCATACAATGTTACAAAATCAGACACCTGCGCAAATAGCACAGACAGATGCGAAAATTCAGCAAAGATTAAATGAAGTATCAATGGAGGCAAAGCGGGATTTACAAAAAGCACTTCTTCCAAAAGAATTTAGTGGAAGGGGAATCGGAAGAATTTTAAGACTCGAAAGAGGAACAAAATATTTAACCAGAACGGTAATGCATTTGGGAGCAGATTGTTTTGATGAAGTATCTGTTAGTGTAGATACAACATTTCGTACAGTTCGAAGTCTAAAGAGAGTATCAAGAATTCTTTTGGCACAATTTGTATGGAATATCACACGGAATCATAAGGAATGGAGTGTAAATATTCAATTGTTACCTTCCTATGTTTCTGCGGATGTGCAGCAGGAATATTTTGAGCAAGAAAAACAATTTCGTGTATTGCTGACAGAACGGGTTCGTGTGCAGAAAAAGTTAGAACAGGCAGAAGCACAGCTTGCAAAGATTGAAAAAAGTTTAGAAGATGAAGAAGACCGACTGGAACTTGATATGCGGGATTATGAAGAAACGCAGATGCAGTTTATGAGTTTAGAAAGCAAAAAGGATGAGTATATATCGGGGAGCCGTCCGGAGTCTGAAACGAAAAATTATTATAATCAGGTCAATGATAAGAAACGAGAATTAGACAGAGTGCAGGCTGTTTTTGAAAAGCGACAGACACGTTGTAAAGAATTGAGAAAACAGAAGGAAACGTATGAGTCTGAGAGGAATAGTGTAAGAATTCAGGTAGAGGTTGTCAAAGGAAAAACAGAGAAGGAAGTGCAGGAGAGAGCACAGCATTTGCTGACAAAGTGGGTTGCATTTTTTTATAAATTTCAATTTGAAAAAGAATTATTTGTACACTTGATAGAAACATTTACAAGTGCTGAATTATTAAAGCTAGAAGAAGCGTTGAAAGAATTGCATGATAGTAGGGAAACGGAGAGCTATTGCTATCAGAAGGAAGATGAAATTTGTATTACATATGCCAATATTGGGATTGGTAAAAATATAACAATCCGTTATCAGCAGAATCAGATAATAAGAATCGAAAGAATGTAATCTGTACGGAAAAGGTGAAGAAAATGGAAAAAAAAATATTTTCAACAATAGAAGAAATAGAGCATTTTTTAGATACCGTGTCGCAGTTTCAGAATAAGACAGGCGTAGAACGTTGCAGCAGATTATTAGAGAAGATAGGGCATCCGGAAAAAGATTTGAAAGTGGTGCATGTTGCGGGAACAAATGGAAAGGGTTCTACCTGTGCATATTTGGATTCGCTGTTTCAAATACATGGATTCCATACAGGATTATTTACATCGCCACATTTAGTAGACATTCGGGAGCGAATAAGAATTGATGGGATAATGATAGAACAGGAAGATTTTATCCGTTATTTTAATCTTGTTTATGATGCGGGAAAGCAGTTAGAACAAGAAGATATACAACTTGCGTATTTTGATTATTTTTTTGGAGTAGCAATGTGTATATATCAGGCAAAAGCTGTGGATATCGTCATTCTTGAGACGGGATTGGGTGGAAAATTAGATTCAACCAATGCTGTGCCACATCCAATTGCATGTGTAATTACGACGCTTAGCTTGGAACATACAGCGATTTTGGGAGATACCATCGAAAAAATAGCAGCAGAAAAAGCAGGAATTATAAAAGAACAGCGTCCGGTTATTGTTTCATCAAAAAATGAGAAGGTAATGTCAGTTATTCGCAAACGGGCGCAGGAATGTAATGCAGAGTGTATCGAAGTGACACCGGATTCCTATAAGATACAGAAAAATATTGGGAATCGTATTGATTTTTTACTACAGAATGAGTATTATAAAAATGATTGCTTTCAATTGGCTACCAGTGCGGTATATCAGGTGGAAAATTGTAGTGTTGCATTGACTGCATTTGCCGTAGTTATGCATAGATTACATAAAATATATCAGCAGGATTTGATAAGAGATGCAATATATAAAATGTACTGGCCGGGCAGAATGGAGCAGATAGAACCAGATGTTTATGTGGATGGTGCACATAATCCGGAGGGGATGGCGGCATTTCTGGAATCTGCAAAGCAATTATGTAAAGGGAAATCTTCTATTTTATTGTTTTCTGTTGTGCGTGATAAAAATTTTGAGAAAATGATTCAGATGATTTGTGAAGCGAATATTTTCTCTGAGTATGTAATTACGCAGGTAGGCGGAAAAAGAAAATTAGAGGAACAAAGTATGTATGCCGTATTTTGCAAGTATACGGATAAGAAAATTACTGAGTATAATACGGTTGCTGAAGCATATGCGTATGGAAGACAAAAACAGGATATGATGTTATGCTCCGGTTCATTGTACCTTGCAGGTGAAATAAAGTCGCTTGCATATAGGCAGGAAGCGGATGCGGAAATGGAGAATAGTAATGATAGATTTTGATGAAGAGATTAAGAAGTTTCAGCCGAGTCTTGAAGTAGAAGATGCGGAAGAAGCCATTTATAATAATGATGTTCCGGATATTGCAGAATTGATTCAGAAGATTCTTGAGAGTCGAAAAGGAAAGTAAGTCATTGCAATTTGGAGGAATGAGAAATAATGAGATGTTATAAATGTGGATGTGTTCTGTCAGCATCATCAAAGTGTCCGCAGTGTGGAACAGATGTAGCTGTATATAAAAGAACAGCCAAAGTATCAAATGCATATTACAATTTGGGCCTCGCAAAGGCAAAAGTACGGGATTTAACAGGTACAGTTGAGAGCTTGCGTACGAGTATAGCAATTAATAAGTATAATATTGAAGCACGTAATCTGTTAGGACTTGTATATTGTGAGATGGGCGATATTGTAGAAGCACTCAGTGAATGGGTATACAGTAAAAATATTAAACCGGAGGATAATCCGGCGAGTTCTTATATTACGCAGATTCAGTCGAATCCGGGTAAATTTGAAGTTGTAACGGGAGCAATTAAAAAGTATAACCAGTCTTTAAAATATGCAAAAGACGGCAACTATGATATGGCAACGATTCAGTTAAAGAAAGTTGTAACACAGATACCGAAGCATATTAAGTCCCAGCAGTTATTGGCATTGCTCTATATGAGAAAGGGCGATTATAATCGTGCGAAGAAACAGTTAAGTGCCATTGTTAAGATTGATAAGAATAATACACTTGCGCGTCTGTATATGCAGGAAATAGAAGCGGAAGTCCAGGCAAAGAAAAAGGAGGCTCCGTCGACATCCTTTATGCCAAAGAGAAGAGAGCGTATTGAAGAACGCAGACCACTGAGTGGAGATGATGTTATCATGCCACGTTCTTCTTACAAAGAGCCGAGCAATGGTGCAATTACGATTATTAATATTTTAATTGGTGTTGTGATTGGTGCGGCATTGATTTGGTTCTTAATTATTCCTTCACGATATCAGGGAATTACCGAAGAATACAACAAGAGTATTCAGGACTATAGCGAGCAGCTTTCATCTGGAAATGTGGAACTGAACAGTTTAGAAACACAGTTGAATAATGTTAAGAAGGAAAAAGAGGCATTAGAAGAGCAGCTGAATCAGTTGAATGGTACAGGTGGTGCAAATAAGTTATTAACTGCAGTTATTTCAGCAGCTAATTCATATATTGCAAAAGAGAATACAGCGGCAGCAGAAGCATTGTTAGATGTAGAGGTCAGTTCTCTGCCAAATGACACTGCGAAATCGCTGTATAATACAATTGCTGAGGATACGATGAAATCAGCAGCAGGTGAGCTGTATGATAGGGCAGCTACGGCATATAACCGTTCTGATTATTCAGAAGCGGCAGAATACTATGTAAAGGCATATAAGTGTGATACAACAAGAGTAGAAGCGGCTTATTACGCAGCAAAATGTTATGTTGCATTGAGTCAGACAGATAATGCAAAGAAGTATTATCAGTATATTGTTGATGAATTCCCATCAAGTTCATATTATAGGGAAGCACAGGCATATGTAAGTTCACATGAATAAATTAAAAAAAATACGAAACGAATAAACCAAATAAATGTAATTGGGAAAGAAACGAAAGAAACCCGGCAGGAGTATGTCTGCCGGGTTTCTTTTCTTGCGTTATAGGAAAGTTTTTTCATTCGGATTGTTTCTTTATAAGAAATTATATAGGATATATATTTATATTTTATGAAGAAATGGTTTTAGGACAAACGAATAGTACAGAAGAAAAATCTACGGGAAGGGGTACAAAACATAGATATGGAAAATAATATTAGAAATGGAAGGGTGTAAAAATGAGTACAGAAAATAATAATGAAAATTACAGCAATCATTATACAGAAAGAGAACAGACAAAGACAGAGGATATGACACATACAGATTATATTTATATGGTATCTGCTACAACACTGATTATTAGTATGAATGCAGAATTGGATCATCATCTGGCAGATGAAATGCGTGAAGTTATAGATGAAGTAATAGATCACAGAGGGGTAAAAAATATTATTTTTGATTTTGGAAGAATCGGATTTATGGATAGTGCGGGAATTGGTCTGATACTTGGAAGATATAAGAAAATTCGAGACATTGGTACAATTTATATTGCATCTGCAAATCAGAGTATTCAAAGAATTTTATTAATATCGGGCTTACATAAAATTGTAACAATGTGTGAAGATGTCACAGATGCAGTTCGCATGATGAAGGGGAGAAGATAATGATGAAGCAATGTGAAAAATATAACAAAATAGAGCGGGATACAGACTATCAGGATGAAATGGAAATCTTGTTTGATGCAAAATCAGAAAATGAAAATTTTGCAAGGGTTGTTGCGGCAGCATTTTGTACGCGGTGCAATCCGACAATGGAGGAGATTTCTGATATAAAAACAGCTGTGTCGGAAGCAGTAACGAATTGCATCGTGCATGGTTATGCAGGAACCACAGGAAAAGTTCATATGCATTGTTTTCTGGAAGAACATATACTTACAATTGAGATAAAAGATTACGGTGTGGGAATCGATAATGTAGAACGGGCAATGCAGCCAATGTATACATCAAAGCCGGAGTTGGAACGTTCCGGTATGGGCTTTTCTTTTATGGAAGCATTTATGGATGAATTACAGGTGATTTCTAAAAAAAATATAGGAACTACAGTTATTATGAAAAAGAGGTTTTGTGCTGAATAAATGATGAAAAATAAGTATGGTGATAAAAATCATACGAAAGAATTGCTGGAAAAAGCACATCGGGGAGAGAAAGATGCCAGAGATATACTTGTACAGGAGAATATGGGACTGGTTGGATGTATTGTGAAAAGATTTTCGGGAAGAGGATATGAAGATGAGGATTTGCTGCAAATAGGAAGTATCGGATTGATGAAAGCAATAGACCGTTTTGATACTTCCATGGATGTATGTTTTTCGACCTATGCAGTGCCAATGATTACAGGAGAAATTCGCAGATTTTTAAGAGATGATGGAATGATTAAGGTCAGTCGAACGCAAAAAGAATATGCAGTCAAAATTAAACATGCAGTAGATGCGTACCGACAGCAATATTTTAAAGAGCCGACCATAGAGGAAATTTCGACGCTCACGGGACTTGCGATGGAAGAAATAGCATGTTCTTATGAGGCAACAGCAGGGGTTGAATCATTAGATCAAACAATTTTTACAAATGATGGAGGAGAAGTGTGTCTTATGGATAAAATTCAACAGGAGGAAGATGCGCATGAACTTGCAGTGAATCGGATGGCAGTGCGGGAACTTGTTGACAGACTGCCGGAGGTGGAACGGAATATTATTGTAGGACGTTATTTTTTAGAGTATACACAGACACAGCTTGCAAAACAATTGGGAATATCACAGGTTCAAGTATCACGAATTGAGAAACGTGTATTAGAAATGATGCGAAAAAAATTATAGGAGTGTATATTTTAGGCACAATTGCACATCTTAACAAAGAAGCAATATAAGAATGGAGAAAATATATGTGTCAAACAGTCTATTTACAAATATCGGACAATATTGAAGTGAATAAGAAACATATTTATCTTAAGGATATTGCAGATGTGTACTGTCGAGATACGCAATTGTGCAAGTCCGTAAAGGAGATGGAGGTTTATCAGATTTCAAACGAAAAGAAAGCAAGAATCTGTATGTCTGTGCTGTATGTCATTGCTGCATTAGAAAAATCGTTTCAGAATGTGCAATTTTGTAATTTGGGCAGTACTGATTTTGTAATTGATTATATTGAACAAAAACAACATTCTAAAGTTATTCAAAATCTGTGTATCGTTCTGGCAAGTGTTTTCATTTGTATTGGCAGTGCATATGCAATTGTTGCATATAATAATGATGTAAATGTTAGTGAAATATTTAACAAACTATATGATTTGTTTGGTATCTATGCATTTTCACAGTATCATCTGTTAGAAATAGGGTATGCAATTGGAATGTTGGTGGGAATTCTGGTATTTTATAATCATTTTCCGGGGAAGGATAAGGATCCGACACCACTTGCAGTAGAGATGGATAAGAGCAATAAAGAAATTACGGATACCCTGCTTACGCAAAGTGAGCAGAATGGAACAAAAAGGAGTGTATCCGGATGATTTTATCAGTTATTGTGCAGATTTTTATTGGAAGTTGTGCGGGAGGTTTTACGGCGGCAGGACTATTTGCGGTCATTAATAGTATTGGCGTGTTGAATCGTATTGCATATGTAACAGGAATACAAAATAGAACGAATTTGCTGGAAAATATGGTTGTAATAGGCGCGGTTATTGGAAATATCTGGTGGATTTTTGACATTTCTGTATTTCGAAGTGCTTCGCAAACTTGCTTGATTGCAGCAATTATCATCAGTGTGTTTTCTGGTATGTATATTGGGTTATTTTTGGTCTGTCTGGCAGAAGCAATGAAAGCGCTTCCCTTATTTTTACGAAAAATTCGAATTTCAAAAGTAATTGGATTATTAATTTTGAGTATAGCTGTTGGTAAATGTGTGGGAGAATTATTTTATTTTTTGGTGCTATATAAATAGAAAGTTAGATAAAAAGGAAAAAATGAATTGCTTTGCAGGATAGGAATTGACGAAAGGAGTGCATATGGACGAAGAAAAACAGCAGGATAATCTGGATATTGTGTGGAATAAGGATACGATGCAAAAGGAAAAAGAACAGCGATTTCGGGAGCACATTCGGGATAAAGAACAGGAACGAAATGAGCAGTATAATAAGTATGTGAATGAAGTTACACCAAAGCCGGATAGTGTAGGAGACTGTATCAAGGCATTTATTACAGGTGGCTGTATTTGTGTATATGGACAGGTTTTGATGGAACTGTTAAAGAAATTCAATGTTGCTGAGAAAAATATTCCGTTGTGGACAACAATCTTGTTAATACTCACGAGTGTTCTTTTAACGGGACTCAATATCTATCCTAGAATAACGACCTGGGGAGGTGCAGGCAGCCTTGTTCCGATTACGGGATTTGCAAATAGTGTTGCTGCACCGGCAATTGAGTATAAAAAAGAAGGACAGGTATTTGGTGTTGGAGCAAAAATATTTACAATTGCAGGACCTGTCATTTTATATGGAATTCTGTGCTCATGGATATGCGGACTGATATATTGGGTATTGCATACATTTGGTTTGATTCAGATATAAAGGATGGTGAAACTGATGCAGAATATAGAAAGTTGTATTACAGCAAATGACGGTATGGCAGGAAAACAAAGTGTTATTTTTTCCAAACCGGTATATCTGACAGGATATGTCAGTATTGTGGGGCAGAAAGAAGGTCAGGGACCGTTAGGAAAATGGTTTGACGAAATTATAGAAGATCCTATGGTGGGAAGAGATACATGGGAAGAGGCAGAAAGTGAACTGCAGGCACGTACGGTTAGCAGATTGTTAGAAAAATCACAATATAAAAAGGAAGATATTCGATATATTTTTGCAGGAGATTTGCTGGGACAGCTTATTGCAACTTCCTTTGGACTTGAGAAATATGATATTCCGGTGTTTGGGTTATATGGAGCGTGTTCAACGATGGCAGAAGCGATGTCGTTAGCATCAGTTTGTGTATCATCAGGGTATGCAGATAATGTTATTGCACTTGCTTCGAGTCATTTTGCCAGTGCAGAAAAACAGTTTCGATATCCGTTAGAATATGGTAATCAGAGAGCATTAGCATCGACATGGACGGTTACAGGGTGTGGAGCAGTCATTCTAAGCAGCAGGTGCAACAATGCACAAAATGGTCGTGCAATTCGAATTACAGCAATGACAACAGGGAAAATTGTTGACTATGGTGTAAAGGATTCAATGAATATGGGGGCATGCATGGCACCGGCAGCGGCGGATTTGATTGCATCAAATTTCACAGATTTGAATGTAACACCGGATTTTTATGATTTGATTGTTACGGGGGATTTAGGCAGTGTAGGAAAGCAGATTGTATTGCAATTGTTAAAGGAGAAAGGGTATGATATCAGCAATAATTATATGGATTGCGGTATTGAGATTTTTGATTCTGCAAAACAGGATACAAAAGCAGGAGGAAGCGGCTGCGGATGTTCAGCAGTGACATTGTGTTCCTATTTATTGGGACAGATGTATGCAGGACATTATCAGAGGATTTTGTTTGTGCCAACAGGAGCGTTATTGTCCACAGTGAGTTATAATGAAGGAAAAAGCGTTCCGGGAATTGCACATGGTGTTGTACTTGAATGTGTGAATCCGGCAGGCAAGGAGGCAATGTAATATGGTATTTATAAGAGCATTTTTGGTTGGCGGCATCATTTGTCTGCTCACACAAATATTAATGGACAAGACCAAACTAATGCCAGGAAGGATTATGGTGCTGCTTGTCTGCACAGGTGTTGTGCTGGGAGCACTTGGGATTTATGGTCCATTTGTAAAATTTGCACAGGCAGGTGCAACCGTTCCATTATTAGGATTTGGAAATCTCTTGTGGAAGGGTGTATATGAAGCCGTTCTGGAAAATGGATTTATAGGGTTATTTCAAGGTGGATTTAAAGCAAGCGCAGTCGGTATTTCAGCGGCATTGATTTTTGGTTATATAGCATCTCTTATATTTGAGCCGAAAATGAAGAAAAAATGATTTGTTAAAAGAAAAGACCGGAGAATAGAGGGTATATATCAATCCTCATATTTTCCGGTCTTTTAAGAGTTAATACTATTTAATACAGAAGAGACAAAATCATTTTAACACCTGAATCTTTATAGGAAATGTTCTTAATATTGGCATATTACCGAACGGTATTAGTGGTTGTCGGTGCTGCCGGTACTGTTGGAGTATTCGGTGTTGTGTTATTTTGTGTATTTGTATTGTTGTTGTTATTATTATTATTTGGGTTTTGATTTGTATTTTGGTTTGTATTGTTTGGTTGTACAGTATTATTATTCGGAGCAGTCGTTGTCTGTGTTGTTGCTGTCGTTGGATTTGCAGCTGCATGTGTGTCAGAACAAATCTGAGAGAGCTGTTCATCTGTAATGGCATATTCAGCATCGTAAGCATCCATACCGGAAGATGATTTCTTGATGAATACACGTGTTGATACATTTGTACATCCGGCAGAAGCAATATGTCCGGATTCGTTGCAAACTGTAACTTTTACATGTGTATCACATTCCGAAGTTGGCATATTATCTCTTGAAAAATATTCTGTAACAATCTGACTTCCACGTGGGTCGGAATCACACAATCCCTCAACAGGGAGCTTTCCTGATTGAGAACATACCTGTGCCTGAACAATTCCGTCAGGCATCGGATAAGAACCGGTAGGGATTGTTTCGTGGATTGCTGTCATAATATCTCCCCATATTGTTCGCTGATCAACAGATCTTGGTAATGAACGTGAGTTATCATCATAGCCAACCCAAATAGAAGCTGTGTAATATGGTGTAAAACCACAGAACCATTTATCTGTTTCATTCTGTGTTGTACCTGTTTTACCGGCAGCCGGCTGGTTTGCTACACCTGCACTTCTTGCGGAACCACTGGTAATAACGGTCTGCAGAGCACTTGTCAACAACCATGAAGTTGTATTTTTGATTACTTCGTGTGTTGTTTTTTCAGAATTATCAATTAAAAGGTTTCCGTCATGGTCATATACCGTTGTGTAGAAAATAGGTTCTGTATAAACGCCCTGATTTGCAATGGATGCATATGCTGCTGTCATATCAATATTCTTAACACCATAGGTCATACCGCCGAGTGCTAAAGACTGAACGACATCATGGTTTCCATTTACGGCATTTTTCGGAGAAACCAGTGTACTGATACCAAATTTTTCAAGATAGTTAAAACCTACCTGAGGTGTTATTTGTGTTAAAATTTTAACAGCAGGTACGTTTTGTGAACGGTTAATCGCATCACGTACGGAAATTAAACCTAAGTATTCCCCTTTGTTGTAGTTCGTTACAAGCTGTGAATCGGAACCTGAATAATAATACGGAGCATCATCAATAGCAGAGGCAAGTGTGATTGCGCCGGTATCAAGTCCCGGACCATAAACAGCCAATGGCTTAATAGATGAACCTGGCTGGCGAACGGTATTAACAGCACGATTTAACGTACGATTTCCCAGCTTCTCACCACGTCCACCGACTAATACTTTTACATATCCCGTATGTTGATCCATCAGCGAGAAAGATAACTGTGGCTGAATGGTAAATGTCAAGGTTTCACCGACAACAGTACCATTTTCACCGACCATAGCAGCTTTGTAACGGTCAACATAATCCTGCGCAACAGACTGATCTGTCTGCATTAATGTAAATCCGGAATCATGTTGTTCATCTCTGTACCAATTATACATAGAATAATGTGTATAGTGCGATGTTTTACCTTCGGCATCTTTCACACTTAATGCATACGAAATGGAAAATTCCGTTGAGTCCGGATAATAAGCCGGATTGTTAATCATCGAATCGGCAATTTCCTGCATCTGTGTATCCTGAGTAGAATAAATCTGCAGGCCGCCTTTGTAAATTAAATTGGTTGCCTGTGTTTCTGTATATCCTTTTTGTGTCTTTAAATCTTCAATTAATTTATCAATCAGTGTATCTACATAATAAGAATATGTGGCAGCAGAGCCGGAAGAAACATCCAAACTTTCTACACGTGCATAAACATCATCTGCAACCGCTTCATTGTATTCTGCTTCGCTAATATACCCTTGTGCTAACATATTTCTAAGAACCTTTTGCTGACGCTCCTGATTATAAAGTGGATTCTTTACAGGATTCAGTCTTGTTGGATTCTGTGTAATCGAAGCAATGACAGCACATTCACTTAATGTCAGTTCAGATACATCTTTGCCGAAATATCCGTTTGCAGCAGCCTGAACGCCATAATAACCATTTCCCAAATTAATGGAATTTAAGTAATCTTCCAAAATAGACTGCTTGTCCATTTGGGATTCTAATTTGACGGCAAGGTATTGCTCTTGTACTTTACGCTTGATTTTTTCAATTGTTGTTTCGTTGTATGCGTTAAATACGTTGTTTTTAAGCAGCTGCTGTGTGATTGTACTGGCACCCTGAGATAAGTCTCCATTGCTGATTGTAATAAAAGCAGCACGGGCAATACCTTTGATGTCGATACCATTGTGCTCATAGAAACGTTCGTCTTCGATTGCAACAAATGCATGCTGCAATAATAATGGAACATTTTCAATATCAACAGAGATACGGTTAGAACCAGAAGTTGATAAAGACTGAACTTCTTCACCGTTGCTGTTATAAATCTTAGACGCAAAACCGTCAGGAGATACATCAATTGTTGAAATATCAGGGGCATCAGCAATGATTCCCTGAATAGAACCTAAAGCCAGACAAGACCCTGCTACTAAAAATGCAATAATTAATATTAATACAAACTTTATCGAAGTAATTCCTATTTTTGTTCCGAATTTCTTTGTGGCTGAATTGAGCTGTTTCTTCTTATGTGATATGCTTTTTCTGCCATAATCCATAGTTCGTCCTCCTTCATAATATAACGTTCAAATTATACCATATACCGTGTGATTTGACAAATGAATTCGATTTTCTGTATTTTTTATTTTGCATTGATATAGTAGGAAAGGATTGAAGAAAGTAAATTGGGTATGATATGATAACTCATATATGAAAAAATTAACAAATAATAGGCATATACAATCACGAAAGAAAATGCAATTCTTCCTTTTGTCTATAATGGATAGACATTACAATCTGATGGAGAGAACGAACAATAAAAAGGAAAATAAGAATGAGAAGTATGCAATGTGTTTCTGTGTGTAAATGGATTTGTTAAAATTATAAAAAGAAAACATCGTAAATGGAGAAGAAAATGAAAATTATATATAAAGAAGGAACAGATGAAATTATCGAAAAAAAGTCTAGGTTTATTGGACAAATATTTTCAATAAAGGATGAGGAAGATGCAGCAGCGAAGGTGGCGCAGATTAAGAAGCAGTATTGGGATGCAAGGCATAATTGCTATGCATATTGTTTAGGCGATGAAAGTCAGATACAGAAGTTTAGTGATGACGGAGAGCCACAGGGAACAGCAGGAAAGCCTATTTTAGATATTATTACATCAAGTCAGGTAAGAAATTGTCTGATTGTTGTAACAAGATATTTCGGTGGAACACTGCTTGGAACCGGAGGATTGATTCGTGCATATCAGGCAGCGGCAAAAAAGGGACTGGAAGCATGTGAGATTGTAGATGCAATAGAGGGTGTACGTGTTTTGATTGATACGGATTACAATAATATGGGGAAAATTCAATATATATGCGCAGAGAGTGACATTCCAATAGAGGATATTATATATGAAGAAAAAGTGCATATGAAATTATTGGTGCCGCAAGATTTCTATGTGCAGTTTGTACACAAGATAACAGATGCATTTTCAGGACAGATTGAGCCGATAAAAGAAAATGAACAGAAATACAGTAAGACAACAGACGGAAATGTCATATTATTTTAAAAATATATGAATAAAAAGTTAACAGTAGTAAATAAGCACAAAAAAATAACATAAATTAGAAAATTGAAACAAAGTATTGTAAATCTGATGTAAAAAAAAGAGCTATTTACAGATTCAATAGTGCATATTTTACATAAAATGGTATATATGAAAAGTGACATAACTATTCATAAAGAATGAAAAAGAAAAAGATTTTACAAAATGTTAAAAAAAATTAAATTCTGAAACACGCATAAATACTGGGTTTTTATAAAAAATTAAAAAAAAGTACAAGAATTGTTAAAAATAGGCTTGTTAAAATCATACAAAAATGGTATTATACATTATGTCAAATATATGACCGGTGGGGGTGGTTCCCCATAAGACCAAAAAGGAGGGTTTTAAGTTTATGAAGAAAACAATCAAAAAACTTACTGCTGTAGGTTTAACACTTACTTCAGTAATGGGACTTGTTGCATGTGGCAGCTCAGATAACGGCTCATCAAGCAACGACAACACAGACAAGAAGGAAATCACAAAACCAGACAAGTTTACTGTTATGGTTGATAACACAGTAGTAACTGAGACAAATGGTGCTCAGAACTTCTATGATTATCTTAAGTCATTAACAGGACTTGATATCACATGGGTACGTCCTGACCACAGTGGTTACTACGATGCAGTAGCTAACGCATTCAACTCAGACGATACAATGCCAGATGTAGTTCTTCTTTCATCAGATTATTATGCATTATATGCTTCAAACGGATTCCTTTGGAACATGACAGATGCTTGGAATAATTCTGAAACAAAGAACTCAGGCAGATTAATTGATACAGCTGACAACGTTCTTTCAGCATTAATGGTTAATGGTGAAGATGGAACACAGTCTATGTATGGTTTCTCTCCATACCGTGGTAACGGATGTAACACATACGTTAAGAAGTCATGGTTAGAGAAGGCTGGTATCGATGTAAACAAGGTTCAGAACGAACAGCTTGATTTCAATACATATTATGGATACTTAAAGACAATGGCAGCTTCAGCTGGTCACTATGTAATTTCTGCACCAGGTTTCGTAAGTACAGAAGCTCCATATACAAACTACTTACCAGAATTCTTCCAGAAGGCTAGTTACACATTCTACAAGGATTCAACAGGAAAGTATGTAGATGGTTTCTCTGAAAAGGCTATGGAAGATGCATTACAGAGACTTGCTACAGCTGTTGCTGATGGCGTAATTGATAAGGAATCAGTTAACAACTCAACAGCAAATGCTCGTGATAAGTTCTACTCAACAGATGCTTCATCTGAATCAGGTGTATTCACATATTGGGCAGGTACATGGGCTTATACATTAAAGACTAACCTTGAAAACAAGGGACTTAACGGTGACTTAATCGCTCTTAAGCCAATCAAGGAATTAGGTGCTTATGTAGAAAGAATTGCACCAGCTTGGTGTATTACAACTGCAGCTAAGAATCCAGAAGGAATCTTCAAGTACTTCATCGACACAATGCTTGACGGTGGTGACATCCAGACAGCTTGGGAATATGGTGCTAAGGGTACTCACTGGGATACAAAGGCTGAAACAGTAACACTTGCAAAGGATGAAGAAGGCAAGAAGACAAAGACATATGAAGAAGGAACATTCCATATGTTACCATCACCAGAAAAGCCTAACACATTAATGCAGAAGAACCACATCGATCCAATCCTTGCTCTTGCTAAGTTCAAGAACGGAACAGATCCAGGAGATGCTACAATGTCAGATACAGCTAAGACAAATGGTGCATTCTTCGCTCAGAACTCTAAGGTTGCTACTCCACTTCCAATGACAACAGAGTTAGCTGAAAACATTACTGATATCAATGAAGTAAGAAAGCAGGTTGTTGCCGATGTTGCTTTAGGTAAGTCATCAGTAGCTGATGCTATGAAGCACTACAAGGATACAGTTGGTTCAAAGTGTGACATCGTTCTTAAGTCATTAAACAAGTAATTATAATTTGATTACTCGGTAAGCAATTACCATTATTTAAGAATCCACTCACGGGTGGCATAGTACCACCCGGTTTGGATTCTGATTTTTAGCCTTGAAAAAGTGCTGGATTTTGAATTTTACAAAATATATTAGGAAAGAGGGTATGAAGATGCAATGTAAATCTTGTAACACAGAATTACCTAAACATGCAAAAGTTTGTCCGAAGTGTGGAGCACAAGTTGGTAAGAAAAAGTCAGATAACATCATGGTTGTTGCCATTGTTGGTTTAGTTATGTTGTTTATCGCCGGTATGCTTCCTTTCGTACAGAATGCAGATGTTGAAATGATTTCAGATGCATATAGTTTTATGAACATTGATGTTCCAGCTATGTGGTATCTGTATATGCTTGCACTCATTGTTGCAATTGTACTTGTTGCTATCAAAAATGAGAAATTATCTATTATCCCTACATGTATTGCAGGTGTAATTTATGTTGTTTCTTTCTTAGCAATGAACTTCCGTGGATATACAGGAAGAAAGAGTTTTACTCTTCACACATTAACAGATTTATTATCAAATGGAGCTAATGGCGAATCTTATAAAATTGGTCTTAGTGTATTTTTCGTAGTTATTGGTCTTATTTTAGCGATTGCTGGATGTTTCTTCGATATCTTAAAGTATTTCAAGAAGGAATCTACAGTAGATGCTAAATATTTAACAAATTCTATTAATAAGAACATTTGGGCTAAGATCTACTACTACAGATGGTTCTATGTAATGTTTTTACCAGTATTCATTATGATTCTGTTATTCAATTACTGGCCAATGATGGGTTGTAGATATGCCTTTACTAAATATATCATCAGAGATCCATATTATGTTGGTTTGAAGCATTTCCACCAGATGTTCACAAATGATACATTCTTCTGGTTAGCTTTCAGAAATACATTAATTCTTTCAATTGTTAAGTTGATTTTAAATACAGGCGCAGCCGTAATTATCTCACTTCTTTTGAACGAGCTTACAAATATGGCATTTAAGAAGACTGTACAGACAATCGTTTACTTACCTCACTTCATGTCATGGGTAGTAGTAGCATCAATCTTCAGATTGATTCTTTCAGTAAATGGTTCAGGTATGGTTAACCAGTTATTAACAAGTGCTCATCTTATTAAAGAGCCAATCTTCTTCTTAGGAGATGTAAAATATTGGAGAGGAACATTCTTCTTCATTAACGTATGGAAGGATACTGGTTGGTCAACAATCCTCTTCCTTGCTACATTATCAGGTATCAGCCCTGACCTCTATGAAGCAGCTCAGATTGATGGTGCAAATAGATGGAAGAGATTGCTTTACATAACACTTCCAGCATTAGCAAATACAATTATTACAGTATTTATCTTGAACCTCGCTAAGGTTATGAACCTTTTCGAATCAGTATTCGTTACAATGAATGATGCTGTATTGGATGTATCTAACGTACTTCAGACATATGTATACCGTAAGACATTCGGTGGTGGTAACTCTGACTATGGTTATACAACTGCAGTTGGTTTATTTAAATCATTTGTAGGTATGATCCTTGTATTGGGTTGTAACTATGCAAGTAAGAAAGTCCGCGGACGCGGTATCGTATAGGAGGGATAGATAATGAGTAAAGAACAAGTAGTAGTTATGAATAAAAAGAAGAAAAAAGTCAAAATCTTCCCTATCGTAAATGCAATCATCTTTATCTTGATTTCATTAATGATTATGCTTCCTATCTGGAAAGTTATTGTCGATTCATTCGATAAGACTGCAGGATATGGTATGAACTTCTGGCCACAGCACTTTACATTCGGTGGTTATGGAGAAGTTGTTTCAAAGGTAGCTTTGTATAGACCATTCATTATTTCATGTATCGTAACAATCGCAGGTACATTCCTTGGATTATTATTAGCAACATTAGGTGCTTATGTATTAATTCAGTGGGAAATGCCAGGAAGAAACTTCTTCGCTTATATGCTTTTGTTCACAATGATTTTCGATGGTGGTATGATTCCTAAGTACCTCGTTATGAAGAATTTGCACTTATTAAACACATTGTGGTCAGTTATTCTTCCACTTTCAATCAATGTATATAACTTAGTATTAATGAGAAACTTCTTTGAAGGTATTCCAGAGGCATTGTTTGAAGCGGCAGAAATTGATGGTTGTTCTCCAATGGGAACATTCTTCAGAATCGTTCTTCCACTTTCTAAGGCTGCTTTAGCATCAATTGGTTTGATGTTTGCCGTACAGTTCTGGAACGATTATACAAACTTCAAGATTTATGTAACAGATAATAAATTATTCAACTTCCAGATTAAGTTGCGTAACATGGTTATGGATAATGATATTCCTAACAATGCGGATGGTATTGATCCAAATACAATCTCGAACGCAGCCGTAATCGTAGCAATTTTGCCATTCGCTATTATTTATCCATTCTGTCAGAATTACTTCGTACAGGGTGTAAATATCGGTGCTGTTAAGGAATAATTGCTAATCGAATAAGTATATTTTGGGGACGTCGGTTTACCGGCGTCCTTTTTTTATATTATAGAAAACTTCGTTCCTATAATATAAAAAGCTCCGCAGGATGCGCACTTGCACAAATGGAAAATAGAGAGTTAATGAAAATATTAAGAAATATAGAAACTATTTATACGATTGTTCATATCGAAAAAATCTGTATTTTAAAGAAGAATATGTGTAAATATGTAGCAATTTCAAGGAAAATTCGTTATACTTAAATCTGAAAATAATTATGAATTTATATATGGAGGTAGAGAATGCAGTGTAGAAATATTATCCTTGAGGGGAAGATCAAGGAATGGTTAAAGAGCGAATCATTTATAAAAGAGAATGTAACAGAACAGGCGGCAGTATTACAGTCTTTGATACATTTGTATCATGCGACAAAGGATGCAGCGTATAAAGATTTTGTGATGGCAAAGGTTGATGAATATATCAAGAAGGACGGCAGTGTTGATTTTACCTTTGAAGAGCAGAATTTAAATGTATTTTATTTAACAAACATATTTATCTTTGCAAGAAACCTTTTTGAAGAAGAAAAGGCAGCTAAAATTGCTGCAAGTTGTGGAGCAGATAGTGCAGATCTTGCAAAAATTGAGAATCCGTATGAGAAGGCAGTTCTTATTTTAGCAGAGAAATTAAACACACAGAAGCGGACAAAGACAGGCATTTTTATGAATAAGGAGAGTAAACAGCCGGTTGATTTACTTGCAGGAACATATTTCAGTCAGCCATTTTATATGAATTATGAAACAATTCTTGGTGGAAAAGAGCGATATAATGATGTCATTGCACAGGTGAATCAGGTGCAGGAAGTCTATGAAGCTGAAAAAGCAGCTTTATCACAGAAAGAAAATGCATATTTTGCAGTTGCAGCACAGATGTATGCATGTGCATTGATTGATACGATGGCAGTTAGTTCACAGCAGGTATATGAGGTCTATAACCAGTTAAGAGCATATTTTAAGGTTGTTGTAAAAGATTTATTAAATGCTGACGTGAAGGGTTTACATATGGCATATGCAATTTTAAAAGGTTGCCGTTTGAAGGCATTACACACAGAGCTGTATGCAGATAGAGAACTTGCAATTCTGTTAGAAAGTATTGAAAATGCAGAAAAAGATTTCGCATCATATACACAGGAGCAGAAAGCAACCCTTGTACTTGCATATGCAGAAAGCCTTGAAAACAGAGCATATCAGAACTATCTGGAATTAAAGTAATTTATTTCATGAATAGAGAATGGCAGGAAGAAAGAAAATTTTCCTGTAAGTTGGATAATGAATATGTCATTTTGAATATAGAATAAGGATTGGAGATTTCAAATGGAATTAAAGTTGGTAACAAATACAGCAAGAAGTGCTGTAATAGAGTTGACAGAATCAGGAAAGTATTATACAGAGCAGTCTTATGATATTTATGTAAACGGTGAAAAATTTGCAGAGAGTAACAAGGTCATTACATCATTATATGGTCTGACACCGGACACAGAATATGAAATTACAGCAGAATATGCAGGCAAAAAGGTTAATACGATTTCGTTCCGTACAAATTATGAATATGTGACATTAAATGTACGTGATTTTGGTGCATATGGGGATGGTGTGCATGATGATACGAATGCAATTCAGTGTGCGATTATGGCTTGTCCGAAAGATTCGCGTGTATATGTACCGGAAGGTGTATATAAGATTTCTAGTATTTTCTTAAAGAGTAATCTTGTTTTAGATCTTGCAAAGGGAGCAGTGCTTTCTGCATTTACAGAACGTGAAAAATTCCCAATTTTACCGGGTATTATTGAATCATATGATGAGAAGGAAGAGTATAATTTAGGTTCATGGGAAGGTAATCCATTAGATACATTCTCTGCGATTCTTTGTGGACTGAATGTGGAAAATGTTGTAATTACAGGAGAAGGTACAGTAGATGGTTGTACTTCGTTTGAAAATTGGTGGCATAATCCAAAGGAACGTGTGATTGCCTGGAGACCTCGTCTATTTTTTATCAATCATTGCGAAAATATTACAATGCATGGTATTACAGTGCAGAATTCTCCATCTTGGACATTGCATCCATATTTCAGTAAGCATTTGAAGTTTATTGATGTGAAGATTAAGAATCCGGCAAATTCGCACAATACGGATGGTTTAGATCCGGAAAGCTGTGAAGATGTATTAGTCCTTGGTACATATATTTCTGTAGGTGATGACTGTATCGCAATTAAGTCCGGTAAGATTTATATGGCAAAGAAATATCAGATACCTACGTCAAATATGACAGTTCGACAGTGTTGTATGCGTGATGGACATGGTGCCGTAACGGTTGGTAGTGAAATTGCTGCTGGTGTTAAGAATGTTCATATTACAGATTGTCTGTTTATGAATACAGACAGAGGCCTTCGTGTGAAGACAAGACGAGGCAGAGGTAAGTTATCCGTATTAGATGATATTGCATTTGAAAATATTGACATGGATAATGTTATGACACCATTTGTTGTAAACAGCTTCTATTTCTGCGACCCGGATGGCAAGACAGAATATGTCGGAACAAAGAAGCCATTGCCGGTAGATGATAGAACTCCATCGATTCAGAGTCTTTCATTTAAGAATATCAAGGCTACGAATTGCCATGTTGCAGGTGCATATATCTGTGGTTTACCAGAAAAGAAGATTGAAAAATTGACATTTGAAAATATTTATTTTGAATATGCAAAGGATGCAAAGTCAGGTGTTGCAGCAATGATGTTAGGTTGTGATGAAAGCTGCAAGAAGGGATTAGTTGTAAGCAATATTGAGAATCTTATTTTAAGAAATGTAGAAATTAATGGCTGTGAAGGTGAAGCAGTGGTTGCAGACAATGTAGATAAGATAGAGAGAGATTAATCTATGAATAAATATGCTCAGAAAATAGAGAGCAATAGTAAATACATTTTATATGCGAATTATGCATCACAAGAAGTATACGTGCGAATCCAGACAAGGTAGAAGAAAATGCGATTGTTATTATTGGCACGAAAGAAAATGCATATTGGATAGGTTACGAAAATAAAACATGTGAACTTTTACCACTTAATCTGTCATTCTTGATTTAAGGAAATGCTTGAATTATGGCAGTAAAGGATGTCAATGATTGGATTGCATGAGGAACGGATAAATAAAACAGTGAGAATGACACATTTTTAACAAGCAGCAGTGAAATTACAGGAGAGGTAAGAAAGGAGGAATACGATGAATTTGCATGCACCGAAGGGAATAGATGTAGAGAATTGGTTTATAGAATGTTATAGAAGACATAAGGGACATCCGCTTAAAATATTATTTGGACTGTATAAAGGAAATTATAATAAGTTTGTACTTGCCGTGATATTTTTCTTTATTAAACACTGTCCGGTGTGGGTACTTCCAATTGTCACAGCGAATATTATCAATAATATTACGTCGGGTGCGCCGGAGACTTATATGGCAATTATGGTGCAGGCACTGATTATGGTGGCACTCATTGCATTAAATATTCCGACCAATTACATGTATACCAGGTATAAGTCATTAGCAACCAGATATGCAGAAACAGGGCTTCGAAAGGCATTGGTGCGTAAGTTACAGCAATTGTCCATTTCATATCACAAAGAGACGCAGTCAGGTCGATTGCAGTCAAAAATTATGCGAGATGTAGAAGCAGTAGAGACATTATCCACACAGATGTTTCTGAGCATCTTAAATATTGCATTAAATATCGGAATTGCATTGGCTGTTACAGTTACAAAGAGCATGGTTGTCTTCGTATTCTTCCTGCTTACAACACCACTTGCTGCACTGACGATGGTATTCTTTCGTAATATTATGAAACGCAGAAACAACGAATTCCGAAAGGAAATGGAAGAAACTTCCGCCCGCGTTATGGAAATGGTTGAGTTGATTCCGGTAACGAGAGCACATGCACTTGAAGAGGAAGAAGTAGAGAAAATGAGTGGGCAGCTTTTTGCAGTAGCAGAGAAAGGCTATAAATTAGATGTTATCCAGTCATTGTTTGGTTCTGTTGGTTGGGCAATCTTTCAAGTATTTCAGGTTGCATGTCTTGCATTTACAGGGGTGTTAGCATTACACAATCGTATTCAGCCGGGAGATATTACATTGTATCAGAGCTATTTTGCAACAATCGTAGCACAGGTATCTTCCTTAATGTCACTGATTCCAACCATTGCAAAAGGCGTAGAATCGGTGAATTCGATTGGAGAAGTTCTGCTTGAAGAAGATATTGAGCAGAATGAAGGAAAAGAAGAAGTAACGGATGTAGACGGAGATTTTGTTTTTGAAGATGTGAAGTTCCGTTATAGCGAAGATGGAAAAAATGTCTTAAATGGTTTGAATTTGACAGTGAAAAAGGGTGAGACAATCGCACTGGTTGGAGAATCAGGAGCAGGCAAATCTACCATTTTAAATCTTGTTATAGGCTTTAATTTCGCATCAGATGGAAAAGTATTACTGGATGGCAAAAACATGCAGGAAATTGATTTGAGAAGCTATAGAAAGCATCTGGCAGTTGTACCACAGACATCAATACTATTTTCCGGAACGATTCGAGACAATATCACATATGGAATTGATAATGTGGATGATGCATTATTAAATGAAGTTATCAAGGCAGCCAATTTGACAGATTTAGTAGAATCACTCCCACAAGGAATTGATACTGTAGTTGGAGAACACGGTGGAAAGCTCTCAGGCGGTCAGAGACAGCGTATTTCGATTGCAAGGGCACTTATTCGCAATCCGGAAGTAATCGTCTTAGATGAGGCAACATCGGCATTAGACAGTATTTCTGAGAAGCTGATACAAGAAGCACTCGGTAATCTCACAGAAGGAAGAACCACATTTATCGTAGCACACCGCCTCTCAACCATCAAAGATGCTGACAAAATCGCAGTCATCGCAGACGGCCGCTGTGTCGAATACGGAACCTTCGACGAACTCATGTCCCTAAAAGGCGAATTCTACCAAATGAAAGTCATACAAAGCTAAGACAATTCTAAGACAATTAAGCAGTGCCAAAAAGCCGGAATAACATCCCGAAGCAAGCTCGCTTGCTTCGGGATGTAATTTCGGCTTTTTGATAGTGCGCAAGCACGAGATACTTGATGAGCGAAGCGAATCAAGTATATGCACTGCGCAAGAAGTAGAAAGGAGCTGTGATTGACAGTATTTTATCAATCACAGCTCCTTTTTTCGTTATATTGATTTATAAGAATGATGTGTATAAAAAATGAATTATAATACAGTATCGTTCTTTACCCAGATACGAAGTGTTGCAATTAACTTTTCCTTTGCATCAACATCCATTTTCTGGATTAACTGTAATAATTCATTATCAAGAGCTGTGCTCTGATAATTTTTGTCTACGCTGCCAGCAAGATAATCCAAAGAAACACCTGTTAGTTCTGCGTAGTATGAAAGCATACGGAGAGTCATAAGGTTACGACCATTTTCAACGTTACTGATGTAACCAGGTGTAACATCGAGTGCTTTTGCAACATCTTCCTGTGTTAATCCATGAGAAATTCTTAATTTTTTAACTTTTGCACCTAAATCGCTATCCATCATTTTTAATACCTCCAAATTTGACTTTTTTCCATAAAACAATAATTGTTTCATTATAGGGTAGTGGTTTTTGTTTTATTATGGGGAAATTATACGATTTCCCTGAGAAAAGCACTGTATAAAATGCTTATTTCTTATTTGCTCTATATCTGGCTGTTGAATCCAAAATCTTCTTGCGAATTCTTAAATGTTCCGGTGTAACTTCAAGAAGTTCATCTGTATCAATATAATCAAGTGCCTGTTCCAAACTTAAAATTTTAGGTGGAACAAGTCTTAATGCTTCATCAGCACCTGAAGAACGAGTATTTGTCAAATGCTTACCTTTGCAGACATTTACTTCAATATCTTCTGTACGTGGATTTTCACCGATAATCATACCAGCGTATACTTCTTCGCCAGGTCCAACAAATAATGTACCACGGTCCTGTGCATTAAACAAGCCGTAAGTAAGTGTTGTACCGCTTTCGTAAGCAATCAGAGAACCTGTCTTACGATAAGAGATATCTCCCTTATATTCTTCATATGCTTCAAAAGAAGTATTGATGATACCATTTCCCTTTGTATCTGTCATAAATTCACCACGGTAACCAATCAGACCACGTGAAGGAATAGAGAACTGCAGTCTTGTATATCCACCGTTAATTGGTGTCATTCCAAGTAATTCACCCTTTCTCTGGCTGAGCTTCTGAATAACAGAACCTGAAAATTCTTCAGGAACATCAATGTAAGCAAGTTCGATTGGCTCTAATTTCTTACCACGTTCATCTGTATGGTAAAGAACTTCAGCTTTACTTACAGCAAATTCATAGCCTTCACGACGCATATTTTCAATTAATACAGAAAGATGTAATTCACCACGACCAGAAACCTTGAAAGAATTTTCTGAACCTGGATTTTCTTCAACACGAAGACTGACATCTGTATTTAATTCACGGAATAATCTATCACGTAAATGTCTTGAAGTAACGAATTTACCTTCTTTACCAGCAAGAGGACTATCATTTACCATAAAGTCCATAGAAAGTGTAGGTTCTGAAATCTTCTGGAATGGAATTGCTACAGGATTCTCAACAGAGCATAATGTATCACCGATGTGAATATCAGCAATACCAGATACGGCTACGATATCACCAATTGTAGCGGATTCTGTTTCCACTTTATTTAAACCATTAAATGTGTAGAGTTTTGTTACACGTACTCTTTTACGAACACTAGGGTCATGATGGTTTACAACCATAACTTCCTGGTTAACCTTTAAGCTACCATTATCAATCTTACCAACACCGATACGACCAACGAATTCGTTGTAATCAATTGTAGAAATTAACATCTGTGTATCTGCATCAGGATCGCCTTCTGGAGCAGGAATATTTTCAATAATACAATCAAACAATGGCTGCATATCTTTTCTTTCATCATTTAAATCTGCCATTGCATAGCCAGACTTTGCTGATGCAAAAATAAATGGACAGTCAAGCTGGTCTTCATTTGCATCCAAATCAATAAATAATTCTAAGATTTCGTCAATAACTTCGTTTGGACGAGCTTCCGGACGGTCAATCTTATTAATACATACAATAACAGAAAGCTCCATATCAAGCGCATGCTGTAATACGAACTTTGTCTGAGGCATAACACCTTCATAAGCGTCAACAACAAGAACAACGCCGTCAACCATTTTTAAAACTCGTTCAACTTCGCCACCGAAGTCAGCGTGTCCAGGAGTATCAATGATATTAATTTTAGTGTCTTTGTAGTGGATTGCTGTATTTTTAGAAAGAATTGTAATACCTCTTTCCTTTTCAATATCATTCGAATCCATTACTCGTTCAGCAACTTCCTGATTTGCACGGAATGTACCGCTCTGCTTTAAGAGTTCATCAACCAATGTTGTCTTACCGTGGTCAACGTGAGCTATAATAGCGATATTTCTAATATCTTCGCGTTTCGTTTTCATAAACTAAAAGTCCTTTCTCTATACCCAAATGTACATAGATAATATTTCCTCGCATACCTAATCAAATGTGCCATAAAAATACCTTTCTATATTAAAATAACAGACTCTGATAGGTTTAGCAACTTTTATATTCTATCACAATATTTTCAAAATACAATAGTTAACATTTAAAAAAGATTGTATTTCAAAAGAAACAATTTATAGAATATAGAAAAAATTAATATTTTGAACATAAAAAATACAAAATTTTTTTGTAATATCTGAGTATATCGATACATATATATATTAAGAACACAAATAAAGCACGAACCGAAGGGATTCGGTAAAAAAGAAGGGAGAAATACTAAAATGCTTGATAAGGTAATTGAAAACAACAGAGTGAGTATTATTGGAGAGGTTGTATCTGACTTCAAGTTCAGCCATGAGGTATTTGGCGAAGGATTTTATCTCGTTAATGTATCGGTAAACAGACTAAGCGATATGGTGGATATTATTCCGCTTATGATTTCAGAGAGACTGATTGATGTTACGAAAGATTATAAAGGAATGAAACTGGAAGTATCAGGACAGTTCCGTTCTTATAATAGACATGAAGGTATTAAAAATAAATTAATTTTATCAATCTTTGTAAGAGAATTGCAGTTCGTGGAAGATGATAATCTTTTAGAAGAACAGGCAAAATCGAATCAGATATTCTTAGATGGATATGTGTGCAAGACACCAATCTATCGTAAGACTCCACTGGGACGTGAAATCGCAGATGTATTGATTGCCGTAAATCGTCCATATGGAAAGTCAGATTATATACCATGTATTGCATGGGGCAGAAATGCACGTTTTGCTTCATCAATTGAAGTGGGTGGACATCTTCAGATTTGGGGACGTGTACAAAGTCGTGAGTATACGAAGAAAATCAGTGAAGAAGAAGTGGAAAAGAGAGTTGCTTATGAAGTATCTGTGAGCAAGATTGAAGTTGTGGAAGATGCTGAATAAATGAGAACTTTGAAAAGAAGATAAATTGCTATTTTTACTTTTAAAGTAAGGATTTGTACATAAAATGGTAAAGAATAGCAATTGTATGGGATGGTTTGAATGATACCTGTCATTGACAAGGTCATTTGAATCATCTCTTTTTTTTGTTGTTAGATATGGGGGTAAAAATGTTTTCTATTTATATGATATAGGGGATGAATTGAAACACATTGACGAAGATAGCAGAAATCGTTACAATAAATGTCAGAAAAGAAGCATAGTGGATTTATGAATGAGATTCGAAGTCACAGGCATATTTGATGTTTCCAGATGTTAAAGCGCAAATTTAAACATAAATGCTGTTGTGGACACTACCAACAGAATCTAAAAATAGAATGAAACAGACATATAATAGACAGGGAGGTTCATAGATGAAAATAGCAATGTTTCAGATGGAAAATGCAGGTTTAATTGATAATAATTTAACAAAAAGTATCGATGCGATTGTCACTGCAGCAAAGCAGGGGGTGGATTTGATTCTGTTTCCGGAGGTGCAGCTGACAGAGTTCTTTCCTCAATATGCAGGACTTGATGTATCTGATTATGGTGTAACATTGGATTCTGAAATTGTCAGCCGTTTTCGGAAAGCGTGTAAAGAGAATCATATTATGGCAGTTCCCAATATTTATTTATATGAAAATGGAAAGTATTATGATGCAAGTATTGTAATTGACAGGGATGGAGAGATTATCGGTATTCAGAAGATGGTTCACGTCGCTTATGCAGATAAGTTTTTTGAAACAGATTATTATACACCGTCAGAAGAAGGATTTCAGGTGTTTGATACAGAATTTGGTAAGATTGGAATTGTGGTGTGTTTCGACAGACATTATCCGGAAAGTGTCCGAACAGAGGCATTGATGGGCGCAGAATTGATTCTTATACCGACTGTAAATACCGCACAGGAACCAATGGAAATGTTTATGCAGGAAATTCGGGTACAGTCCTTCCAGAACAGCGTCAACATTGCAATGTGCAATCGTGTCGGAAAGGAGGATGCGATGGATTTTGCAGGAGAATCCATTGTGACGGATGCCAATGGAGAGATTGTTATAAAGGCGGATGATACCGAGCAGATTGTATATGCAGAAATATCATTAAAAGAAGCAGGTAGGATTCGAAAAGCACGTCCGTATACGAATCTGCGGAGAACCCAATTGTATCGATAGAATATGACAGATATATAAATATGGATTAACAATAGAAAGAAGTGAGTGGTGTAACGTGATTAGAAATTGTGAATATGGACCATGGAAAATCGGTGTAGATGTTGGGCATACACGAGAATATTACCAGTCCATTCAAGGAAATTTGGATGTAGATTTGAAAAAGATTTTGCTGCCTGAACAGATAGCATTTTTCGAGTCTTTTGGAATAGATTTAACCAAAGTAGAGGTACATCATAACAAAAGAGCAGAGGATGAGCAGGAAACTATATTTTCAGATGTATATATTATAAGGGCGATGTTCTGTGGGGATTTATACGCAATTTCAAAGGAACAAGAAGAACTTTATTTTGAAGAAGCGGATAATGATGATGAATCATTATTCTTTGCTGGTGAGAAAGAAAAAGTAGTTGTTTCTGATAAAGGAAATATGTTTGATACACAAGAACAGGGAATGATAATTGCATTTTCACATCCGGTTATGTATCAGGCACTTCATTCTGAAAATGGGGAATTGGATTCTAAATATAGAAAATGGCTTTGTGGAGAAGCATTTGTTAAAGCAATTGTAAATAATAAGTAGGTGTGGAATCCGAATTTGAAGGAGAAAATAAAATGGCAATTATTATAAAAAAATTTGAAAAGACCAACGTAAATGAAGCAAGACTTATTTGGAATGAAGTTATTGAGGAAGGAGTAGCATTTCCACAGCTGGATTTTTTAAATGAATCAGATGCACTAATATTTTTTGAAGAACAAACTTATACGGGGGTAGCTATAGAAGATTCAACGAATCAAGTACTTGGCTTATACATTCTTCATCCAAACAATGTTGGAAGATGTGGACATATTGCAAACGCAAGCTATGCTGTTAGCTCAAAATCAAGAGGACTTCACATAGGTGAGAAGTTAGTGTCTGACTGTTTAGAAAAAGCAAAAGAAAATGGATTTAAATTAATGCAGTTTAATGCGGTTGTAGATAATAATGTTCATGCCAGACACTTGTATAAGAGATTAGGTTTTCAAGAAGTTGGTAAGATTCCGAGTGGTTTTCTTATGAAAGATGGTCATTATGAAGATATACATGTTATGTATAAGGAACTGTAATATAAATTGCGAATCGCATTGCGTAATGTAGTGGGATGCTACAAAGAAACTTTTAAACGAACGGACGGTCAAG